>Ga0102952_1000143_pt1 | contig 34104 bp, 37 predicted proteins | sample SalPon2A_C_D1_MG_FD_78506 | JGI IMG/M metagenome (GOLD analysis project Ga0102952, IMG submission 78506) | Soil microbial communities from South San Francisco under conditions of wetland restoration - Salt Pond MetaG R2A_C_D1_MG | ecosystem: Environmental > Terrestrial > Soil > Wetlands | place... | reverse complement strand
CGCCCACAGCACGACGCTCGCCATGCAGGGCCAATCCCCGGTGCAGGCGTTCGAGGCCCTGGCAGCCATGCTCATCCTCAGCGCCAGCCTGCTTCCGGCCGCGTCGGCCGTGGCACTGCGCATCAGTCATGAAGGCTGACAGGAACTTAAATATGTCTGGAGGTCGAAGAACACGTGTTTACCTGGCTGCATAAAATGGGTTCGCCGCCCGTCCTCTACCGCTTTGCCGAGCGCGCGGCGCCGTGGTGCAAGTGGGCCGCCTTCGTGCTGCTGGCCGCGGGCCTGGTCGGCGGACTGGTCCTGTCGCCGCCCGATTACCAGCAGGGCGACGGATTTCGCATCATTTATATCCATGTACCCGCGGCGATCATGTCGCTTCTGGTCTTCGCCTACATGGCCGTAGCGAGCGCCACGGGCCTGATCTGGCGGCTGCGCATGGCCCATGCGGTGACCGCGGCCGCGGCCCCGATCGGCGCCGCGTTTACCTTTCTCGCGCTGGTGACCGGGTCGCTGTGGGGCAAACCGATGTGGGGCACCTACTGGGTCTGGGACGCGCGCCTGACCTCGGAACTGATACTGTTGTTCATCTACCTTGGCTACATTGCCGTGGTCAATGCATTCCCCGACCAGCGCACCGGCGACCGCGCCGGCGCGATACTCGCCCTGGTAGGCGCGGTAGACATTCCCATCGTCCACTATTCGGTGCAATGGTGGACAACGCTGCACCAGGGTGCGACCCTGAAGCTGAGCGGCTCGTCCATGGCGACGTCCATGCTGTGGCCGCTGCTGACGATGATGGTGGCTTTCCTGCTTTACTTCTGCTGGCTGCTGTCGTTGCGGGTGCGTACGGAAATATTGCACAGGGAACGGCGGGCAACCTGGGTCATGCGGCTCGCGGAGAACGGGGACAGCTGATGCACAGTTTTCATGATTTTCTGACGATGGGCGGCTACGCCGTCTATGTCTGGCCCGCTTATGCGGTCGCCCTGGTGGTGTTCGTCGGCAGTGGCTGGCAATCGCGCCGCGGTCTGCGCCGCGCGTTAAGCCGTGCCGCCCGGCGCGCACGGGAGGTGAGCAAATGACTCCGCGTCGACAGAGATTACTGGTGGTCATCGGCATCATCGCCGGCACGGGCATCGGCGTCGGCGTTGCGCTGAAAGCCTTCAGCGGCAACCTGCTGTACTACTACACGCCCACCCAGGTCATGCAGAAGCACCTGAACCCGAGCCGCGTCTTCCGTCTCGGAGGCATGGTGGAGAAGGGTTCGGTGAAGCGCACGCCCAATTCGCTCACCGTACGCTTCATCGTCACCGACAACCACCACCAGATGCCCGTGGTATTTACCGGCGTCCTGCCGGATCTGTTCCGCCCCGGGCAGGGCGTGATCGCCAACGGCCACATGAACGGCAGCGGCGTGTTCGTCGCCGACGACGTGCTCGCCAAGCACGACTCGAAATACATGCCGCTGAAAATGTATGACAAGAAGACGGGCAAGGCCTATACACGTCCGGGCCAGATGAACCAGGGCGGGGAGAGCGGTCATGGTTCCTGAGTTCGGACAATATGCGCTGGTGCTGGCCTTGGCGCTGGCGATCCTCCAGGGCTTTTCGGGGCTGATCGGTCCGTGGCGCAACCGTCCCGGGCTGATGGCGTTGGCCCGGCCCGCGGCCTACGCCCAGTTTCTTGCCCTGGCGGTCGCGTTCGGCTGCCTCACCTATGCCTTCGTCACCACGGATCTGAGTGTCGAGTACGTCACCAACAACTCCAATGCAGCCATCCCGATGCTCTACAAGTACACCGGCGTATGGGGCGCGCATGCGGGATCGGTCCTGCTGTGGACGTTGATACTCGGCGCCTGGGGCGCAGCCGTGGCCACCTTCAGCCGGCGCCTGCCACGCCACTTCCTGGCCCGCGTGCTGGGTGTCATGGGTGCGATCGGGGTGGGGTTCCTGATCTACAGCCTGTGGATGTCGAACCCGTTCACGCGCCTGCTGCCGCCGGCCCAGGCGGGGGCGGACCTGAATCCCATACTCCAGGACCCGATGCTCGCCACCCATCCGCCGATGCTCTACATGGGCTATGTGGGCTTTTCCGTGGCCTTCGCCTTCTCCGTCGCGGCGTTGCTCGGCGGTCGCATGGACAGCGCCTGGGCGCGCTGGACGCGGCCCTGGACGCTGGTGGCCTGGCTGTTCCTGACCGCCGGCATCACCCTCGGCAGCTACTGGTCGTATTACGAGCTGGGCTGGGGCGGCTGGTGGTTCTGGGACCCGGTTGAAAACGCCTCGTTCATGCCCTGGCTGATCGGCACCGCGCTCATCCATTCCCTGATGGTTACCGAGAAACGCGGCGCCTTCCGGGGCTGGACCGCGCTGCTTGCCCTGATGGCGTTTTCGCTGTCGCTGCTGGGCACGTTCCTGGTGCGCTCCGGTGTGCTCGTGTCGGTCCATGCCTTCGCGGTCAATCCCCAGCGCGGCATCTACGTACTGGCGCTGCTCGGTGCCTTCACCGGATCCGGTCTCGCGCTCTATGCGTGGCGCGCGCCGCGTCTTGCCGGCGGCGGCGGTTTCTCACTGCTCTCGCGCGAGTCGGCCCTGCTTACCATGAACGTCATCCTGGTGGTCGCGGCGGCGGCCGTGCTGCTGGGCACCCTGTATCCGCTGTTCTACACCGCAGCGGGCCTGGGGCGGCTGTCGATCGGACCGCCGTATTTCAACAGCGTCTTCATTCCGGTGATGGTGCCGCTGTTCCTGCTCATCGGCCTGGGGCCGAGTATCCGCTGGCGGCGCGGCGACTGGCGCGAGCTCTGGCAGCGTGCTCGGCTGCCGCTGGTCATCGCCCTCGCACTGTCGATAGCGACCGCGGTCCTGTTGTGGAATGATGTCTCGCCCATCGAACTGGCCGGCATCGCCATGGGCCTGTGGGTCATCACCGCGGCCTGGGGCGAACTGGTACGCCGGTTGTTGCGCACGCCCGCGGCTCAGCGCATTCGACTGACGCGGGGCGTGTGGGGCATGAGTCTCGCGCACTTCGGCATCGGCATCGTCGTGCTCGGCATCGCGGTGTCCTCGGTCATGTCGAGCTTCCTGGACGTCAGCCTGCAGCCCGGGCAGAGCGCGACGGTGGCCGGCTACCGCTTTACCTTCAGCAGCGTCCGCCCGATTACCGGGCCGAATTACCAGGGCAGGCAGGGCACGTTCCGGATCAGCCGCGACGGCCGTCCCGTGGCCGTGCTTCATCCGGAAAACCGGACCTATATCGGCAACCAGCCGACCAGCGAATCGTCCATCCACTGGATGCCGCTGCAGGACATCTACGTTGCGATGGGACAATCCACCGGTGACGGCGGCTGGAGCTTCCGCCTCCAGGTGCGGCCCCTGGTCCGCTTCATCTGGGGCGGTGCGATCCTGATGGCACTGGGCGGCCTGCTCGCGGTCACCGATCCCCGCTACCGGCGCCGGCGCGACGAACGCCTGCCCGCCGGGGCCGGTGCGGAGACGCCCTGATGCGGCGCTGGCTCTGGGGATTGCTGCCGCTGGCGGTGGTAGTGGCGCTGATCGTGGTCTTCGCCACGCGCTTCGGCCATGACCCGCGCTACATCCCGTCGCCGCTGGTGCACAAGCCCGCGCCGCAATTTTCCCTGCCCGAGCTCTACCGGCCTGAGCAGCAGATCGACAACGGGACATTCCGCGGTCGGGTCGTGCTGTTCAACGTATTCGCCAGTTGGTGTGTTGCCTGTACGGACGAGGCGCCGGTGCTCGATTACATGAGGCACCAGGGCGTGCCGATCTACGGGCTCGATTTCACCGATACGCGCGATGCCGCCAAGGCCTGGTTGCAGCACTGGGGCGATCCCTACGAGGCGGTGGCTTTCGACCACGACGGCGAGGAGGGCGCCAACTGGGGAATCTGGGGCGTGCCCGAAACCTACGTCATCGACCGTCAGGGGCGCATCGCCCACAAGTACACGGGTGTGATCACCCGCAAGATAGCGGACGATGACGTGCTGCCCCTGGTCAAGCGCTTGCGCGAGGCGGGGCAATGATCCGCCGGGCCTGCCTGCTATTGCTTGCGCTCGCAGTGGCGACCAGTGCTGCCGCGGCGTCCGCGGGTACCGCCGGTAACGCCGAGTCGGGTCCCGGCGTATTGCCGCCGCGCCTCGAGGCCCGCTACCAGGCACTGACGTCCGAATTGCGTTGTCCCGTGTGCCAGAACGAGCCGATTGCAACCTCGCAGGCCCAGATCGCGGGGGCCCTGCGTGAAATCGTGCGCAAGAAATTGCTGGCCGGAGAAACCGACCGGCAGATCAAGCAGTACATGATTTCGCGCTACGGCCTGTTCGCCGTGTACAAGCCGCCGCTGGAGCGGGGAACCTTCCTGCTCTGGTTCGGCCCATTCATTTTGCTCATCATCGGGATCGCAGTTGCCGCGCTGGCCATACGCCGGCGCCGGCGCTCCCTGATCGATTCGGAGGCCGGGAACCCCTGAATTATTCGTACAGGGTCGTGGCCGAGCCTTTTCGCGCGGCCAAAGGGCCCGTTTTTGCACGCTACGCACATGCGAAGACAGGCCCCGGGAATGAGGAGAGAAGTGTGTCGATTGCAAATGAACGACGAATGACGCCGTCCAGGCGTGAGCAAAGGCCCGGCCCGAAGGCGTTAGGCCCAAAAGGCGATACACGTATGAACAGATCAGAGGTTCCATGATGGGTTTCATTATCGCGGCACTGATATTGACGGTGGTGATCCTCGCCATCCTGACCTTCCCCTGGTGGCGTCCGAGCCGGGTCCGGGTGAATCCGACGCTCTCCGGCGAAGACCTCGCGGCCGAGCTGGGTGAGGATGTGGCGACCGGCACGCTGGCGGCCGAGGATCTAGAACCGGCGGCACGCGACCTGGAGGCGACTGTTGACACGGCTGCCGCACCCACGCAGCGATCGGGCGAACGGCGCCGGTGGCGCGGGGCGGTGGCGGCACTGCTGCTCGTGCCGATTGCAGCAGGCGCACTTTATTGGCACTTCGGGAACTGGCGCTTTGCGCTGGAAGGCGAACACGCGGCGGTGATGCACCGTGCGGATTCGATGCTCGCGCAACTCCAGGCCCATCAGCGCAACCATCCCGACGACGTCCAGGGCTGGATCGATCTCGGCCAGGGTGCGGATGCGCTCGGCCGTTACGAGCTGGCGGTCAAGGCCTACGGCAGGGCGGTCCAGCTGAAGTCCACGCCGGACGCCGACCTGCTCGGCCTGTGGGGCGAGGCGCAGTTGCTTGCCGACCCGCAGAACCTGACCGACCGGGAGCGAAAGATATTCAAGCAGGTACTGCAGATAGATCCCGACAACGCGCGTGGCCTGTGGTACGGCGGGTTGCTGGCCCTCAACGCGGGCGACCGGGCCCGGGCGGCGGCGGACTGGCAGAGGCTGCTCAAGCAGCCCGGCCTGCCGGCCCAGGTGGCCGGCCTGGTCCGCAATCACTTACGCATGCTCGGGGTCTCCGCCACCGCCGCGCAGCCGGCGCAGGCGTCCGCGGGACGTGCGAGCCTGGCCGTGACCATCAAGCTGGACCCCCGGTTCGCTGCCGAGGTCAAACCGGGCGAGACGCTTTATGTCTTCGTACGCAGCCCGAACGGGGGGGCGCCGCTGGCCGTGCGCCGCCTGCAGGTCGGGACTTTCCCCATGACGCTCACCCTGACGGATGCCGATGCCATGATGCAGGGGCGCGATCTCAGTTCCGCCGCCGGCCCGCTCGAGGTCGTGGCCCATCTCACGTCCACCGGCGATGCGGCGTCGCATCCCGGCGATCTGTTCGGAAGCCGGCGCATCGGGCCCGGCTCCGGAAGCGGCAAGACCGTCGTGGTCATCGACAGCCGGGCGGGTTCCGGCAAGCCTTCGAATAAATAAGGATCCGCGTCCGGCCGGGTGCGCCGCTCAGCGGGAGAGAACGCCGCTCACTCTGTACTGGTAACGTCCCAGTGTGTCGGGCTTGCCGAGTACCGCCGCCAGTGCATCTCGCATGGGATCGTTTTTGCCGCCCGGATGGGGCTTCAGGTAGGCGACCAGGCCGTAACGGGCACCGCGGTACAGATGCAGTTGTCCATTGATGTCGAGATCGCCGCCATCATTGCTGATCACGCCGAGAATCTCGTTATTGGCGTGGGTGTCCTGCAGTACGAGATGCAGTGTGCCGAGATCAACGCCAAGATCGGGCAGGCGTGTGCCGTGTATGTCGACATGGCCCTGGGCCGCCTGTATGACGCCCTGGCTCGAGAGCCGGAGTGCCTTGATGTCGGCGACGAGGGTGCCCTGTGCTTCCGGCGGCAGGTTGGCCAGGCGGGCGAGCATCTGCAGGTCGGCCTGTCCCTCGAGGTTCGTCACGCGCAGCGACGTGCGTTGGGCGTTGACCCGGGCGTGGGCCTGGATATCGTTGCCCCGGAGTTTCACGTCGGCATCCAGATGGCCGGTGATCAGCGGCCAGAAACTGGCGTCCCAACTGAGGCGGCCGAGCGGCTTGCCGTTGACCCGGAGTTGTCCGGAGCCGGTCCAGGCCCCGCCACGGGCGTCGGAGAGACTGGCGTGGGCCGGGGCCAGCTGCGGATTGATTCGGGACACCAGCCAGCCGGAAGGTATATTCGTTATTAAAAAAGCACCATAAGCTATTAAAAATACGAAAGTTGTTGTGACGTATTTAATGATCATTCGTGCTGGTTCAGGGTCAGTGTTGCGTTGACGGTTCCGGGGTTGGTGGCCTGGTCGATAGTGGCCCGGGTGACCACGATGCCGTCCTGGCTCGCAATCGTGGCCAGCCAGCGAGCCAGGGAATCGAATGCGGCCCCCCTCAGGCTGAGGCGCACGCCGCCGTCCTGCGTTTGTTCGAGACGTTGCACGGCACCGGACACCGGACTCGACTGGATGGCCGAGGAGAGCGCGGCGAATACCGACTGTCCCGCCGGCAACTGGCCGATGCTGGCCGATGACTGCGTTTGCAGTCGCGCGGCCGCATTGTCGATATACGTGATGAGCTGGCGCTTGGCGCGCACGTCGCGCATGAGCCGTGTATGGGCCGTGCTGATGGGGCTGATGATGGCGAGATAGACGATCATCAGAGCGATAACGACGCTGCCGATAAGGACCAGGCGCCTTTCGCGCGGGACGAGGCCGGCGTACCAGGCACGCAGGGGGGCGGGCAGTTTCAGGCTCATGAGGTGCCTCCGGCACGGATCATGAGCGAGCCTTCCACGCCCGATGATGTCTGGTTGGCGGAATTGACCTTGGCGTCGACCCCGTGCTGTTCGAGCTGCTGGCGCAGGCCGTCCAGCGCCGTCACCGTGGCGGCATGTACCTGGAGTTGCAATTCCCCGGGTTGGTAGGTCATGGATTTGATCTGGACGGCCTGGCCGGCATCGGTCACGGATACGATCGCGAGCATGTTCAGCAGGCCGCCCGCTGAATTGCCGTTCGAACTGATTCGAAGCTGGCGCTGAATCATGTCGCGGGCCGTGGATTCGTCGACCCAGCCGGCGTGCGGCATGAGGTGTACGAAGCGGTCGTGGATCGTCTGCGCCAGTACATCACGGGTCCGGCTGGCCTGATACCAGTTGGCGGCGAATCCGGCCAGGGCGAGCAGGATCACCACGCCGAGCGCGCCGGCGGCCGGTACCCAGGGCTTGAGTCGCGACCACCAGTCCTTGCGCAGGCTGTATTCACCCTGGCGCAGGTCGATCGGGGGCGGGGCGGCGAATCCCAGCGGAGCAATGCCGAGCAGGCCTTCGGTGTAAGGCTCGGGATCCGGTTGCAGCTGTCCAAGGGTGGGTTCGGGGCCCCAGGGTTCCCGCCCGCGCAGGTAGCGCAGGTTCTGCGGGGCGTCTTCGCCGAGCGCCTCCAGCCGTTGTTCCAGCAGGTTCCAGCCGAGATCGGCCTCGATCGCGAAACCGCCGGCTTCGCTGTGGCGCACGTAGAGCATGCCGTTGTCGGCCAGTACCGTCCATTGCCCCGGCGTCCACGGCAGGGTCAGGTAGTCGGGGATGATGCGCCGCGCCTGTAAGCCGTGTTCGGCGAGCCGGGCGAGTGCGTCGCCGATCAGGGTGCGATTGATTACCACCGCCTGTTGCCGCTCGGCCGTCGGGTTCGGCTCCAGGGCGAAAAAAAGCGCACCGGGATCGGCCGCGAAGCTTTCTTCGAGCGCAAAGGGCAGGGCGCGCAGTATCTTGTCTCGTCCGCGCACCGGCAAGTGTGCACTGACGGCCAGGGCCTGGGCGCCGGGAAACAGCCAGACCAGTTCGGTCGTCGCCTCCCGGGGCAGTTCATCGAGAGGTTCCGCACGATGGATGGCGCCTACCCGGTTGCCGTTCTGGTCGAGCAGCAGCCAGTCGCAGGTCTCTTGCGCGGGGTCCCAGGTGATGATGAGTCGTTGCATGGATTGTGCTGGTCGGTCAGATGGGTGTAAAGCTGCGGACTATGGCCTGCACCTGATCCTGTTCACCACGATAGAGGACACTGTACAGGCTGAGCTGCGTGCTGCCAATGGTCGTGGTGACGCTGAGCAGGAAATAGGAGCTCTTCAGGCTCAACGGGAAGTCTATCTTGCGATGAACCGCGTCCTTGAAGTCGGCGATGCTGCTGAATCCGTTATTGCCCCTTTGCTCGACCAGCACCTTGGCCTTGGCGAGGGTAAGCTGGGGTACCACCGCGGCCAGTACCGGCGCCGGGGCGGTATTGATGTTGAGAGAAGTTGCTACCGGCAGTGCACTGACGTAGGGGGCAAGCCGCGCGTAGACCTGGGGGGTAACGCCCTTCACCAGGCGCAGGCTGGAGACCGATACGAAGGGGGCGTCGGCCGGTGCGTAAGCCGGATCGAGTCCGGCGTAGTAGCCGGATTCGGCCCCGCCGGGGTTGGTCACGTTGTCGTCGGGGTCTTCCCAGTCGACTATGGCACTGGCGATGTTGGGGTCGATCTGCAGGAGTGAGAGCAGGCGCTTGAGCGCGGCGAAGGCGGTGCCGTCCGTCTTGCCGTCCTGGCCGACCAGATTGTTCAGGTTGAATCGTCCCTGCAGATCCTCCACTCCGCCGCGGATGGCGCCGCCCAGCACCGGCAGGGGCGGCAGGTGCTGGGCCCAGGGCGAGCCCAGGGTGTCGTTCTTGTCGGCGCTCCGACGCAGAATCTGCTCGACCCAGGCTTCCGCGCCCAGGTCGTACTGCCAAGCCTGGCCCTGGGCCGCGATCAGCGCGCTGCGGTGCACGGAGAGGCCACGGTCCCATAGTATGGCGCTGGTGATGCTCGCCGCCAGCGCCAGGATGACCATGGCGATCAGCAGGGCGACCCCGCGTTGCCGCGACCTCATGGTGCGACCCCTATGACGCGCTCGATCTTGCCCCAGCGCTTCGTATCGAGCGTGATCGTGACCGCGACCGGATCGATGCGGTCGTACTTGTGCGCTTCGGCGTTGAGCGGCGGCCAGTTCGGGCTGACCTGTCCGAACTGGTCCATGAACGACACTTCGATCGTACTTACATGCTTGAGCAGTACCTTGCGCAGGGGAGGTTGCTCGACGGTGCGGTCAAGCACGGGATAGCTGTAGCGCACCAGGTTGTCACCCTCGATTCCGTAGGCGATACGCTCCAGGTCGCTGCGCGGTTTCTGCAGCGGATTGGGGCGGCCGCTGCGCGTGAATTCCAGTTCGGGCACGTTGTTGTTGCCGCCGAGCATGCCCGGCGCCGTGTCGCCCGAGGCGTGGCGAATGGGGCGTGCCACCGCCTGTTCGACGTCGCGGGTCATGGTCACCATGGCGAGCTGCAATTGCTTGAATGCCTGCATCGACTGTTTGTCGCTTTCGCGTACGTGGATCAGGGCATTGAGACCCGCATAGGCGGCCACGGCCATGATGGCGAGCACCACGATGGCCACCAGGATTTCGATCAGCGTGAAGCCCCGTTCGCGGCGCATCACCGGCCTCCACCCGTCTTTGGCGGATGGGGCTGCTGGTTGCCGGGACTGGGCAAGCCGACCGGTTTGCTCAGGGACCGGCCCAGGAAGCCGAGCAGCCGGGTCACCGGATCATCCGGCGCATCGGCCGTCGCCACGCTGATCGTGACGCGACGCAGATCCGCGTCCTGGGTTTTGACTACGGTCGCTTTCCACTTCCAGTCCTGGTCGGCCAGCGTGACCTTGCCGTCGCTCTCGCCGATGTCCGGCCACTTGGGAGACAGTCGCATGCGCTCGAGTTGGTTGCTCGCCACCCAGGCGGCAAAGGTCTGCTGCTGCAGATCGGAATCGACTCGGCCGCTGCGCGCAGCCACGGCCAGCACCGCGACCAGACCGATCGCGATAACGGCCAGTGCTACCAGGACCTCAATGAGGGTAAAGCCGGATTCAATCCGTTGGCGCGGCGGCGCTGGCTGCATTCGGGGGCTCGATGTGGACCTGGCCATTACCGTCGCCACGCAGCACGTAAGTGCTGTGGTCGGGCATCGTCAGGCGCAACGTGAAGGGAGTCATCTCGCCGGTCGACAAGATGGCGATTTGCGGTTGCAGCAGATTCTCGTCGTCCTTCCGGGTATTGCCCATGCCGGAGTTCGAGCCTGCCGATGCAGCGGCTGCCGCCGAGGCGGCGGAACCGGCGGTGGAGGGACGGGGCAGATGGACCGGGTTCTGCACGGTGACCGACATCGTCATTCCGTCCGGCAGGTCGCGGCCCTTGAGTACGGGATCGTCGGCCACCGGGATCCATTGCTGTGATTCGAAACGCACGAATTGATAGTGCGTCGACTTGACGAGGAGGCCGTATTGGCGGTTTTCCATACGTGCGTTTTCGCTCGCGAGCTCGATCAGGCCGGCCAGACGGGTTGCCGCCTGGCCCTGGTCCGAGCGGCCGCCGAGCGAGCGCACGGAGATGACCGCCAGCGCGGTCACCACGCCGATGATGATCAGCACGGCGAGGATTTCTATCAGCGTGAATCCTCGCTGGCGGTCGCCTAACCCGGCTTTATCCATTGGAATTGCCGCTGTTGTCCGAATTGTCCTCGTCGATGTTCCAGTTGCCTATCTTGTGGTCGCCCTGGCTGTCCGGCGGTCCGTCGGTCCATACGTCGAAGGGTTCGCCGTGCGAACCGGGATACACGTACTTGTAGGGTTCTCCCCACGGATCCTTCGGCACCTTGGACAACTGCTGGTGCCAGTTGTGCGGAACCGGTTCGGTGGTCGGCTTCTCCACCAGGGCCTTCAACCCCTGTTCGGTGGTGGGGTAGGTATAGTTGTCGAGCTTGTACATGTTGAGCGCGGAGACGATGCCCTGGATGTCGGCGCGGGCTCGCGTGGTGCGCGCCTTGTCCGGGGCGCTCATGACGCGCGGCACGACGATCGCGGCCAGAATGGCCAGGATGACCACGACGATCATGACCTCGATCAGGGTGAAACCGCTCTCGTGACGGTGGGAATGCTTCATCATGTTGCCTGCCCCTCCTGGCATGGAACGCACTGGATCACGGGTTGTAAGACTAGTTGAAAGGAAAGCATAACGTGTATTTTGACCACAAAACCAGCCGCGGGTTCGCTTTCGGCCGGTTACGCAAACAGATTCTACTAGCCTGGCCGTTGTGGACCGTGCTGGTCATCTGCTTCGGCCTCGGATTAGGCGGCGAGACGGTGCGTCACGCCCTGCGTTACTCGCGCATCGGCGTGGCCCAGGGGCAGTGGTGGCTGTTGTTCACCGGCAATTTCGTTCACCTGGGGTGGATGCATATTCTGCTCGATTCGGCGGGACTCGTTCTGCTATGGATCCTGTGCGGGGAGTGCCTGCGCGGTTGGCGCTGGCTGTTTGCCACGATTGCAGGCAGCTGGGCCGTGGGGCTCGGTCTGTGGTGGGCCTGGCCGAACGTTGTCTGGTATGTCGGCATTTCCGGCGTGGCCCACACCTACTGGGCGGCCGGCGCGCTGCTGCTGATCATGGCGCGGCGCTGGGAAGGCTACGCGCTGCTCGTCTTTCTCGCCGGCAAGCTGGCCTGGGAGCAGGCCAGCGGGACCGGATTGCCCACCAGCGACGCGCTGCTCAGCGGGCCGATACTGACCACGGCGCACCTGATCGGCGCCATCGCCGGCGTCGTGGTAGGCCTCGCCCTGATTGCTTGCGACTATTGGCAGCAACGCCGCACCGCACCGCCATTGTAGGAGCGGCGGTCCCCGCCACGAAGAGAGGGTGTTCGCAATGCCGCAACGCCGCAGAGGTTGCAGGAGCGGCTTCAGCCGCGATAGGGAGCGCCGGCGTCCCGTCGGCTTTTGTATTTTTGCCTTTCCGGCGGACCTACTTTCGTTTCGGCGAAAGAAGGCACAATTTCGCAGGACAGCGAAATTGGACGTGCACAGCACGCCCGCAGGGTGCGCGCCATGGACGGCGCGCATCAAAGCCATCGTGCCGGGCGTTCGCGGCTGAAGCCGCTCCTGAAGAGCCGTCCTTTCGTCGCGCCGTTGCGAGGGAATCCCCGAATCCCCACTCCCGATACAATATTCAGATCGCACGACACACGGGGACCTCGAATGAGTTTTGCCGCCATATTTCCCGGCCAGGGATCGCAGTCCGTGGGGATGCTCGCCGAGCTGGCCGCGAGCAACGACGCCGTCGCAGACACCCTGAAGGAAGCATCCGCGGCACTGGGTTTCGACCTGGCGCAGATGATGCTCGAGGGGCCTGCCGAGGAACTGAACCGCACGGAAAACACGCAGCCGGCCTTGCTGGCCGCGGGCGTGGCCGCGTGGCGTGCCTGGCAGGCGGCGGGCGGCCCCGATCCGGTGGCCTGCGCGGGGCACAGCCTGGGCGAATACACGGCGCTGGTCGTTGCCGGCGTGATGGATTTCGATGCCGCCCTCAAGCTGGTACGGCTGCGGGGCCAGGCCATGCAGGAAGCGGTGCCCGCCGGCAGCGGCGCGATGGCGGCCGTCCTCGGCCTGGACGCGGAAACGGTAATCCGCCTTTGCAAGGACGTCTCGGACACCGGCATCGTCAGTGCCGCCAATCTCAATGCGCCCGAACAGATCGTGATCGCGGGCGAGCAGGCGGCGGTGGAGGACGCCACGCGCCGGGCCGGGGAAGCCGGCGCCAAGCGCGTGGTGCCGCTGGCCGTGAGCGCGCCTTCGCACTGCGCCCTGATGGCGCCGGCGGCGGAGCGCCTGGCCGCGGCCCTGGAAGGACTCGAACTGCGGCCCCCGCGCATCCCGGTCATCAACAATGCCGACGTGGCTGCGCCGGGCGACGCGGCGGCCATCCGTGACGCGCTGACCCGGCAGCTGACCCAGCCCGTGCGCTGGGTCGAAGTGGTGGGGGCGTTGAAGTGCGAGTACGGCGCCTCGCAGTTGGTGGAATTCGGGCCCGGCCGCGTGTTGGCGGGGCTGATGCGGCGCATCGACCGTGAACTGAAGGCCTGGCCGGTATACGATGCGGCCAGCCTGGACGCGGCACTGGCGGCCGTCAATCAATGAACACTCAAGGAGCACTCATGCTTGAAGGCAAGAAGGTACTGGTCACGGGCGCCTCGCGCGGTATCGGGCGGGCTATCGCCCTGAACCTGGCCGCGGCGGGCGGCGAGGTGACGGGCACGGCCACCAGCGAGGAGGGCGCGCGTGCGATCGAGGACGCGTTCACCCAGGCTGGATACACCGGGCAGGGCCGGGTGGTGGATGTCGCCAACGCCGATTCGGTGGCTGCATTGGTCGAACTGTTGGGCGACGCCATGCCCGACGTGCTCGTCAATAACGCCGGCGTTACCCGCGACAACCTGCTTCTGCGCATGAAGCCGGAGGAGTGGTCGACAGTGATCGAAACCAACCTGAGCGGCGTGTTCCGTCTTACGCGCGCGGCCCTGCGCCCGATGATCAAGCGCCGCTGGGGTCGCATCATCAATATCGGCTCGGTGGTCGCGGCGAGCGGCAACCCGGGGCAGGCCAATTACTGCGCCGCCAAGGCCGGACTCGAGGGCTTTACCCGGGCCCTGGCAAAGGAGGTGGCGGCGCGGGGCGTGACTGCCAACGTCGTCGCCCCCGGTTTTATCGAGACCGACATGACCAACGCATTGCCCGAGGCGCAACGCGACGCGCTGGCGGGGCAGATTCCGGTCGGGCGTCTCGGCCTGCCCGAGGACATCGCGCAGGCGGTGCGCTACCTGGCCTCGGATGGTGCGGCCTATGTCACCGGACAGACCTTGCATGTCAACGGCGGGATGTATTGCGGCTGACCGGGCGAGGCGGTATTCAACACCCTGTCTGCGGGCATTGCACCGGGGTTCTGCGCACCGGCCGCGTCTCGTCCGCCATGTCGCGTAGGCTTCGGCGATCCGATGGATTTTTTTGCAATACCCGTCTATCTTGCCGGGAATACTGCCAAATCCACGCTTCACGCGTCACCGGGAGCAATGGGCCGGACCGAAGCAATACCCGCCGTGCCGGGGTTTTCGTCCCCGGTTCTGGCGGGGATCGTGGCTTTTCACTACAATACGCACTCCGGTCGCAAGGCAGCGGCCGGTTGCCATTCAGCACATGAGGAATCAGCACCAATGAGCAATATTGAAGAACGCGTCAAAAAGATCGTGATCGAGCAGCTTGGGGTAAAGGAAGAAGACGTCAAGAACGAGGCTTCCTTCGTTGACGATCTGGGCGCCGACTCTCTCGACACGGTCGAGCTGGTCATGGCCCTCGAAGAAGAATTCGAGTGTGAAATCCCGGACGAGGAAGCAGAAAAGATTTCCACCGTCCAGCAGGCGATCGACTACGTCAAGTCCCACGCTTCGTCCGAGTAACCCGCAATCCGTTCGTTTGACAAGGTAGCTCTGGCATGAAACCAGCGCGACGCGTAGTCGTAACCGGCCTCGGCGCCATCACCCCCGTAGGTAATTCCGTGGACGAAGCATGGCGGAACGTCCTTGCGGGCAAGAGCGGCGTCGGCCCGATTACCCACATGGATGTCTCCGGCTTCACCACCCGTTTCGGCGGCCTGGTGAAGGACTTCGATACCAATCGTTACCTGGGACCGAAGGACGCCCGCAAGATGGACGCCTTCATGCAGTACGGGTTTGCCGCGGGGCTGGATGCCTTTGCCGACTCCGGGCTCGAGGTCACCGAGGAAATGGCCGATCGCTACGGCGCCCTGGTCGGGGCCGGGATCGGTGGGCTCGGGGTCATCGAGGCGGGCTACGACGCCTACAAGACGTCGGGCAGTTCGCGGCGCATGTCGCCGTTCGTCGTGCCGGGCTGCATCATCAACATGGTCTCCGGCCACCTCTCCATCCGGCTCGGGCTCAAGGGACCCAACCTGGCCGTCGTGACCGCCTGTACCACCTCGACCCATGCGCTGGGCCTGGCGGCCCGGCTGATCGCCTGGGACGAGGCCGATGCCATGCTAGCGGGCGGGGCGGAAAGGTCGAGCACGCCCACCGGGCTCGGCGGGTTCTGTTCGGCGCGTGCACTCTCGCAACGCAACGACGACCCCGAGCATGCGAGCCGTCCCTGGGACCGCGACCGCGACGGTTTCGTGTTGGCCGACGGGGCGACCGTGTTCATGCTCGAGGAATACGAACACGCGCGCAAGCGCGGCGCGAAGATCTATGCCGAGCTGGTCGGTTTCGGCATGAGCGGTGACGCCTATCACATGACGGCACCGCCCGAGGATGGCGAGGGGGCGAGGCGTGCCATGGCGCATGCACTGGACGACGCCGGGCTGGATCCGGCGGCGATCGGCTACATCAATGCGCATGCCACTTCCACCAAACTGGGCGACCTGGCCGAGACCATCGCGATCAAGAAACTGTTCGCTGGCGATGCCAAGCATGTGCCCTGTTCCTCCACCAAGTCCATGACGGGCCACCTGCTGGGCGCAGCCGGCGCGATCGAAGCCATGTTTTCGGTGCTGGCGCTGCGCGACCAGGTCCTGCCGCCGACCATCAATCTCGAGAACCCGGACGAAGGGTGCGACCTCGACTACGTGCCGGACACGGCGCGCGAGGTCAAGGACCTGCGCTACACCATGTCCAACTCGTTCGGTTTCGGCGGCACCAACGGCACCCTGATATTCGCGCACGCACCCTGATCGTGCAGATGGGCGCGCGTGCCGAAGCCTCCTCCTGACTCCGAATCCCGTCCCCGTTACCGTCGCTGGCTGGCGCTGAGCGTCGCGCTGGCGGTAGCGGCCATCGTGGCCGCCGTCGGCTATACCACCTGGCGCCTGACGGCGGCGCCGTTGCCGGCCACCGCCGGGGGCGTGGTGTTTACCGTCAAGCGCGGCGAAAACGTCGAACGTCTTTCCCATCGCCTGGCAGCGCGCGGCGTGCTGGCCCACGCCTGGGACCTGGAGCTGCTGGCCCGCGTGCTCGGCGACGCCGGGCGGGTGCGGGCCGGCGAATACCGCGTGGATGGGGCGATGAGCGTGGCGGGATTGCTCCGGATGCTGGTCGCCGGACAGGTCCTCATGCACTCGTTCACCATCGTGCCCGGCACCACCTTCAGCGAAGTGCGCACGCGGCTCGAGGCCGATGATGCGTTCGCCGACGACATCAAGCACCTCGGGCCGGCACAGGTCGCGCGCCTGATCGGTCATCCCGGCGAGTCGCCCGAGGGCCGGTTGCTGCCCGATACCTACGATTTCCCCCGGGGCACGCCGGACACGACGGTGCTCAAGCGCGCCTGGGACGCCATGCAGAAGACGCTCGACACGCTGTGGTCGCAGCGCGGCGTGGGCCTGCCATACAAGACGCCGGCACAAGCCCTGATTCTGGCCTCCATCGTCGAGAAGGAAACCGCGCTGCCCAGCGAGCGCCCGCTCATCGCCGGCGTATTCGTGCGCCGGTTGCAGCGCGACATGCACCTCGATGCCGACCCCACCGTCATCTACGGCCTCGGCCCCGGCTTCGACGGCGACATCACGCGCGCGGACCTGCATCGCGCCACGCCCTACAATACCTACGTGCACCGCGGCCTGCCGCCGACACCGATCTGCATGCCGGGTACCGCGGCGATCGAGGCGGCCTTGCACCCGGCGCCGGGGACGGCGTTGTATTTCGTGGCCCGCGGCGATGGCAGCCATGTCTTTTCCGATACGCTGGCAGAGCAGCAGAAGATGATTCGCAAGTACCAGTTGCACCAGGGGTCGGCTCCGCCATGACGACACGCGGTAAATTCATCACGCTCGAAGGCATCGAAGGGGTCGGCAAATCCACCCAGGCCGGTTTGCTGGCCGAGGCGCTTCGTGCACGCGGGCACGAGGTGGTGTGCACCCGCGAGCCGGGCGGGGCGCCGCTGGCCGAAGCCGTGCGTGACCTGCTCAAGCATTCCCCGCGGGATGCCGTGACCCCGATTGCCGAATTGCTGCTGATCTTCGCCGCCCGCGCGGCACACGCCGATGCGCTGCTGCGCCCGGCCCTGGCGGCAGGCAAATGGGTGGTGTGCGACCGCTTCGTCGATGCCAGCGTGGCCTACCAGGGTGCCGGCCGCGAGCTGGGACGCGAGCGGGTCGACGAACTGGCGGCCTGGGTCGTGCCCGACCTCGTGCCCGATCTCACCCTGGTGCTGGACCTGCCCCTGGAGCCGGCCTTCGAGCGGCTTGACGGACGCGGCGAGCGCGACCGCTTCGAGCAGGAAGACGACGCCTTCTTCGAGCGCGTGCGACGGGCTTATGTCGAGCTCGCCGACCGCGAACCCCGGCGGGTGCATCTCGTCGATGCCACGGGCGATGTCGATGCCGTGGCCGCGCGTTGCCTCGACGTGGTGGAGCGCGAACTGGAGCAGGCAGCGTGATCGACGATCTGCCCTGGCTGGACACGCCCTGGCAGCGAGTGGCCGAAGCGCTCTCGTCCCAGCGGCTGCCGCAAGGCCTGCTGATCGTGGGGCGCCAGGGTCTCGGCCGGCACCGCCTGGCGCACACCATCGCTGCCGCCGCCTTGTGCGAGCACCCCGCGGCCGATGGCCGTGCCTGCGGGGCTTGCGCGTCCTGCCACCAGGTGCAGGCCGAAACGCATCCCGATCTGCTCCACGTACGGGTGCGCGAGGACAAGACCGCGATCCTGGTCGAACAGGTCCGCGATTTGTCGCGGTCGCTGTCACTGTCCTCGGGTACGCACGGGATGCGTTGCGCCATCGTCCACGAGGCCGAACGCATGAATGCCGCGGCCGCCAACGCGCTGCTCAAGACGATCGAGGAACCGCGACCGGGCGTGTCGATCATCCTGGTGACCGACCGGGTGGCGGCCGTGCCCGTCACCATCGTCAGCCGTTGCCTGCAATTGCCGGTCGGAGCGCCGCCGCAGGCACAGGCCCTCGACTGGTTGCAGCAGCAGGGGCGGCGCACCGACTGGCCGTTGCTTCTCGCACTGAGCGCCGGCGCTCCACTCGCGGCCGTCGATCTGGCCGAGTCATGGCCGGGCACGCCCGAGGAGGATATCCGCGGCGTGTGCGATGCCGCCGCCGAGCGTCTCGATCCAGTGGCGCTGGCTGCCCGGCTCAAGAACCTGCCACCCGCGGTATTGGCACAGTTGATGGCCTGGCTGGCTCAGGCCGGGATGCGCCTGCATTTCGACGCCGCGTATTCGGTCCCGGTCGCGGGCCTGGCGGAACTGGCGCGCCGGGCCGATGCCCGGGCACTGTTTCGTTTATGGCGTGCGGCGCGTAAACTGGCCGTGGATCACGCTTCGATCAATATTGAAATGGCACGCGAACGCCTGATCCTGTTATTCGTCGATGCACTGCACCGCAAGCAGTCGAGGAGTCGCTGATGGCACGTCGCCAGGGTATCTTGAAACTCGAATTCAAGGAACGCGCCGATCTGTACATGGCCTACATGCCTTTCGTGAAAGGAGGCGGCCTTTTCATTCCAACCGAAGACGATTATGCGATAGGCGATGAAGTCTTCGTCATGGTGAGGTTGCCCGATGCGCCGGTGGCCAAGGGCGTGGCGGCCAAGGTCGTGTGGATCACGCCGAAGGGCGCGGCCAATCCGCGTGCGCGGGGTATCGGCGTGCAGATCGGCAACCAGGATCACGGCGAGCTCTATCGCGAAATCGAGGCCATTCTCGCCCCGGTCATGCACGGCGAACGCCACACCCAGACGCTGTAGGGCCTGGTTCGAAATCACTCGCAAGACCGGCACAGGTCGTGCGGGCCTCTGTCCCGTTCGCTTCCAGGCCATCAGGACGGGCGGGTGGATACCTGGACCGGCCGATTCAACCGAGTGGCTTGAAGCCGACGGCGGTGCGCAGTTCGTCGAGGTACGGGCGTGCTTCGGCCCGCGCACGTTCCGCGCCGTCGTGCAGTATCGCTTCGATTTTCCCGGGATGGGCGGTCAACTCGGCGTAACGTTCCCGCGGCTCGCGCAGCAGGTCGTCCAGGTACTCGAACAGGACCTGTTTCGCCTCGCCCCAGCCGATGCCCCGGCGGTAGCGTTCGGCCAGCGCCGCGCTTTCCTCTTTCTTGGCGAAGGCGCTGTACAGGCTGAACAGGGTCGAGGTATCGGGGTCCTTGGGCTCTTCCGGCGGCGTGGAATCGGTCTTGATGCGCATGATCAGCTTGCGCAGTTTCTTCGATTCGCAGAACAGCGGAATGATGTTGTCGTAGCTCTTTGACATCTTGCGTCCGTCGAGCCCGGCGATCACGGCCGACTCGTCGCGCTGCAACGCTTCCGGCAGCACCATGTGCTCGCCGAAATGGTGGTTGAAACGGGCAGCAATGTCGCGTGTCATCTCCAGGTGCTGCAGCTGGTCGCGTCCCACCGGCACCTCGTTGGCCTTGAACATCAGGATGTCGGCCGCCATCAGTACCGGGTAGTTGTACAGGCCCATGGTGATGCCGCGGTCCGGGTCGTTGTTCAGGCCGGCCTCGAGGTTGGCGTCCACGGCCGCCTTGTAGGCATGCGCGCGGTTCATCAGCCCCTTGGCGGTGAGACAGGAGAGCATCCACGTCAGCTCGAAGATTTCCGGGATGTCGGACTGGCGGTAAAGCACCACGCGTTCCGGATCCAGCCCGAAGGCGAGCCAGGCTGCGGCAATCTCCAGCGTCGAGCGTTCCAGGGCGGCGGGATCCCAGACATTGATGAGCGCGTGGTAGTCGGCCAGGAAGTAGAACGCGCGCACGTCCGGGTCGAGGCTGCCGTCGATGGCCGGGCGTATGGCGCCGGCCAGGTTGCCCAGGTGCGGGGTGCCGGTCGTCTTGATGCCGGTCAGCAGAATGCGCGGTGTACTCATGTCAGGTATTCCGGTCTATTTTTCATGGGCCGTGGATTTGTGCAGCGCCGGCTCGTCGAAGCGCAGCAGGACGACACCGCTCTTGTTGGTTTCGACAATCTCGGCCCGATGGCCGTTGATGTCGAGTTGGGCGCCGCTTTCCGGCATGGTTTCGAGTTGCTCCAGTACCAGTCCGTTGAGCGTACGCGGCCCGTCGGTGGGCAGTTTCCAGCCCAGGTGCCTGTTCACCCGCTTGACGCCGAGATAACCCGGGATCAGCAGCTTGCCGTCGGCCTCGCGGATGATCACGTCCTGCTCGCTCTCGCGCACCTGGCTCAGTTCGCCCGCGATCTCCTGCAATACGTTTTCCAGCGTCAGCACGCCGAGGATATCGCCGTACTCGTCGACTACCAGGGCCCAGCCCCGGTTGCGCTGGCGGAAGTTTACCAACTGGCGGGCGAGGGTGGTACCTTCGGGAATGAAATAGGGCTCGTGGGCGAGCGCTCTCAGTTGCGTCGGGTCGAAACCGGTTTCAACCAGGTTCACCGCGAGCTCACGCATGTTCAGCACGCCCACCGTATCCTCGATGCTCGAACGGAACAGCGGCAGGTGCGAATGACGGCTGACGGCGATCTGGCGGCATATCGAATCTTTGTCCTGGTCGATGTCTATGCCCTCGATCTGGCTGCGGGGCACCATCACGTCCTCGACCGTCGCCTCTTCCAGTTCGAGCACGCCGAGCAGCATCTGCTGGCGCCGCGCCTGATGCATGCCCGATTCCATCACCAGCGAGCGCAGTTCTTCGCGGGTCAGGCCGGATTCCTCCACATCGTCCAGGCGCAGGCCGAACAGTCGCAGCAGGCCGTTGGCGCACAGGTTGAGCAACCACACGACGGGGTAGAGCACCTTGAGCAGAACGACCAGTACATAGCTGGCACCGAAGGCGAGCCGTTCCGGCTTGAGTGCGGCCAATGTCTTGGGCGCGATCTCGGCGATGATGAGCATCACGAAAGTCAGTACGCCGGTCGCTATCGCCACCGTGCTGTCGCCGCCCAGGCGCAAGGCGAGCATCGTGGTGACTACCGAGGAGAGGATGTTGAGGAAATTGTTGCCGAGCAGGATGATGCCGAGTACCCGGTCGGGACGCTGCAGCAGGCGTTCGGCGAGCCGTGCCCCACGGTGACCGTGCCGCGCCAGGTGACGCAGGCGGTAGCGGCCGAGGCGCATCAGCGCTGTTTCGGAAGCCGAGAAGAAACCCGAACCCATGATCAGGCCGGCGAGGATGGGGTAAAACGCCCAGGTAGGCAAGGTGTTCAAATGCCCTGTTTATCGAGTATCAATGAATATTGTGAGCGATGGCTCGCTGCTGTCAAGCGCCGGGGACCTGCTGGGGCTGCTGCTGGGCCTGGGGGGTGCCCATGATGCAATCGCGCCCGTGGTTCTTTGCGGCATACAAATTGTCGTCGGCGGCCTGGAGCAGGGAATCGACGTTGCGTGCATCGGTGGGGAAGGTCGCCAATCCTGCCGATACCGTGAGCGCGTGGTGGCCCACTTGCATTTCGCGCAGTGAATTGATGATGCGCGCGAGCAGGCGGTAAGCATCGTTTCCGCCGGTCTCGGGCATCAGGATGGCCAGCTCGTCGCCGCCGTGGCGGAACAGGATGTCACTGGCGCGCAGGCCCTGTTCCAGCTTTCGCGTGATCCGGACCAGCGCCTTGTCGCCGTAATCGTGGCCCAGCGTGTCGTTGATGATCTTGAAGTGATCGATATCCACCATCGCCAGGGTCAGGGAATGGTTATACCGGATTGCACGTTCGACTTCTTCCTCGAGCCGCAGATTGAAATACGTGCGGTTGAAAACCCCGGTCAGGCTGTCGGTGCCGGCCAGGCGGCTGATCTGCGCAATCCTATTCACCAGTGACGCGGCCAGGATGCCGGCAACCGCCATCAGGACCATGCGGCTGATTTCCGAAGACCAGTCGAAGTAACCGTAGCCTTCCGCGAGAAACCGGGGGGAGTTGAGGTTCCAGTTCAGGTCCGCATAGAGCACGATGGCAAGGTACTCGACGATGGCGATCACCGTGGTCAGGATCACGATACCGCGACGGGGGCGCAGGGCGGTGGTGCCGATCGCAAGCAGGTAGATTTCCCATGTCACGCGGCTGTTGACGGCGATCATGGGCTCCTTCAGCACGAGGCAGGTGACCAGCACGGATGAAATGAGGGTGACGTCGATCACGCTCGTCACGTAGGACAACCAGGGGTGGAAGTCGGGGTTGCGGGCCAGGATGAAAAAGGTGATGGCCAGGACCATGGCCAGACTCACCGCAGCGATGCCGGTCAGGAGAACGGGATCGAATTCGCGGTAATAAACAAGCTGAAAGACGGGTATGACGAAAATGCACGCGACAAGGACAAGGCGTACCAGTGATACGACCTGTTCGCCGCCCGCGGCAAACGCGAGTAGCTGATCCTCAGTCGCCTGGTCTTTCTGTTGCATGGCGCCGAGGGGATGTGGTGATGGTGATTTTGATCATCTGATTATTTCTGTCTTTCGAGCGCCCAGTTTACATGCTCCCGGACCAATTCGCTCGGATCTTCGCGTCGTTGCGCGAGTGCAAATCGCGCGCGCGCGGAGCGGGGCGCATTGCCGAGAGCGACGGCCACGTTGCGCAGGAACCCGGCATAGCCGGTTCGGCGCAGCGGGCTGCCCTCGGTCTCGTGCAGGAAGCGCTCTTCGTTCCAGTCGAACAACTCGACAAGCTGCGGCGTGCGCAAGGCGTCACGAGGCAGGAACGCCGCTTCCCGCGACGCCTGTGCGTGCCGGTTCCACGGGCAGACGAGTTGGCAGTCGTCGCAACCGAACACGCGGTTGCCGACAAGCGGACGCAGCGGCTCGGGAATCGGTCCCTTGTGCTCGATGGTGAGGTAGGCGATGCAGCGCCGGGCATCCAGTTGGTAAGGCGCCACGATGGCCTGCGTGGGACATACATCGATGCAGCGGGTGCAACTGCCGCAGTGCGCACTGGTGGGTGCGTCCACGGGCAGCGGCAGGTCGGTGTAGATCTCGCCCAGGAAAAACCACGACCCGGCCGTACGGTCGAGCACCAGCGAGTGCTTGCCCACCCAGCCCAGGCCCGCCTTGGCGGCCAGCGGCTTTTCCAGCACCGGGGCGCTGTCGCAGAACACGCGGTAGCCGGTGGGGCCGACGTGTTCCTCGAGCCGCGTCGCCAGGCGCTGGAGGCGCTTGCGGATCAGCTTGTGGTAATCGCGGCCCAGCGCGTAGCGGGCGATGTAGGCGCGGTCGGGATCGGCGAGCGTACTCAGCGCCTCGCCCTGGGTGGTCGGCAGGTAATTCATGCGCACCGTGACCACGCGCACCGTGCCGGGCACCAGCTCCTCCGGGTGCGAGCGTTTGCGTCCGTGTGCCTGCATCCACGTCATCTCGCCGTGGTGGCCGGCATCGAGCCACGCCTGCAGTTGCCGTTCCGGCCGGCTCAGTTCGGCATCGGCCACGCCCAGCGCATCGAAGCCGAGTTCTTTCGCCCAGCGTTCAAGTTGCCCGCGCACGGCCTTCAAATCCGGCGTCCCGGCATCGATTTCGATCGAGGTGCTCACCCTATAATGATCGCATGGAGCCGCTACCCCAGGCGCTTTACGGCGCCCACGAACTGGCCGAGATCGACCGCCGCGCCCAGGCCGGGGGGCTCGCGGGCGAGACCCTCATGCAACGCGCGGGCGAGGCCGCCTTCCGCACCATCGCGGCGCGCTGGCCGTGCGCCCGGCGCTGGCTGGTTTACGCCGGGGGCGGCAACAACGGCGGCGACGGCTACGTGGTGGCGCACGAAGCCCTGCGGGCGGGCTTCGAGGTCACGGTGGCGGTGCTCAAGCCGCCGCGCGGGGGCTCGGCAGCAAGCACCAAGGCGGCAGCCTACACACGGGCGGGCGGGCACACCGTGGCCTGGAACGAAGCGGATGCGTCCCGGGCCGACGTGCTCGTCGATGCCCTGTTCGGCATCGGCCTCGACCGCCCGCTGGAAGGCGATCCGGAATCCGCCGTCGAGGCGATCAACGCCGCCGGCAAGCCGGTCGCCGCCATCGACCTGCCCTCGGGCCTGTATGCCGATACCGGCGCTGCGCCCGGCACGGCCGTGCATGCCGCGCTCACCATTACCTTCATCGGCCTGAAGCCCGGGCTGTTCACCGGCACCGGCCCGCACCTGTGCGGCCGGCTCGCCTTTGCCCGGCTCGGTGTGCCGGCCGCGGTCGAAGACGGCCTGGAACCGATCGCCCGGCGCATCACCCCGGCACTGCGCCGGGAGGTACTGCCGCCCCGGGAGCGCACGGCGCACAAGGGCCGCTTCGGCCACGTATTGGTGATCGGCGGCGACTCCGGCACCGGCGGTGCGGTCATCCTGGCGGCCACGGCGGCACTGCGGGTCGGGGCCGGCCTGGTGAGCGCCGTCACGCGGCCCGTGCACGTGCCGGCGGTACTCGCCGCCCGGCCCGAGATCATGGCCCATGGCCTGGACGATGCGAAAACGCTCTCCGCCATTGCGCCGCGTGCCAACGCCATGGCCATCGGCCCCGGACTGGGGGAGGCGGCGTGGGGCCGCGGCGTGTGGCAGGCCGCACTCGAGCGCGAAGGCGCCAAGGTGGTGGACGCTGATGCGCTCAACCTGCTGGCGAAGCACCCCGTGAAACGCGACGACTGGGTGCTTACGCCGCACCCCGGAGAGGCCGCGCGCCTGCTCGACACCGACGTGCCCGCCATCGAGAACGACCGTCCCGCAGCGGTGCGCGCGCTCGTCGAACGCTACGGCGGCGTCGCCGTCCTGAAGGGCGCGGGCACGCTGGTCGCCGGCACCGGCGAAAAGACGTTGTGGCTGTGCGACCGGGGCAATCCCGGCATGGCTTCCGGCGGCATGGGCGATGCGCTCACCGGCATCATCGCCGGCCTGCTGGCCCAGGGACTGGCGCCGTTCGATGCGGCGCGCCTCGGCGTCTGGCTGCATGCCACGGCGGGGGACCGCGCGAGCCTTGGCGGCGAACGCGGCCTGCTCGCGAGCGATCTGATCGACCAACTTCGCAGCCTGATAAACGCGTGAACAGGGAAGCGGAATATGAACTGCGGAACGCCGACGCCACCGACGCACTGGGCCGCCGCCTGGCCACGCTGATCCCCGATGCGGGCATCGGGCTTGCATTGAGCGGCCCGCTGGGCGCGGGCAAGAGTTCGCTGGCGCGGTCGCTGCTGCACGGACTCGGCGTCACCGGCGCGATCCCCAGCCCGACCTACACTCTGGTCGAGCCCTACACGGTGCACGGCCGCGAGGTGTATCACGTGGATCTGTACCGCATCGGCGATGCCGAGGAACTCGAACTGCTGGGCCTGGCCGAGCTGGGCGAGGGCGCCGTGCTCCTCGTCGAATGGCCCGAGCGCGACGAGACGCACCGGCTGCGCTTCGACCTCACCCTGGCGCTGTCCCACCGCGAGACGGGCCGCGGCCTGGGACTGCATGCGCATACCCCGGCGGGCGAAGTCCTGCGCCAATCGCTGGTGGAGTGGCTGGGATGAGTATCCGCGTATTGTCGCCCGACCTGGTCAGCCAGATCGCCGCGGGCGAGATCATCGAACGCCCGGCCTCGATCGCCAAGGAGCTGATCGAGAACAGCCTCGATGCCGGCGCCGGGCGCATCGAGATCGCGATCGAGGGCGGTGGCGTACGCAAGCTGGCCGTCACCGACAACGGCGGCGGCATCGCGCGCGAGGAACTGGCGCTGGCGCTCACCCCGCACGCCACCAGCAAGCTCGAGGCGGCACCGGGACTGGAGCACATCGCGAGCTTCGGCTTCCGCGGCGAGGCCCTGGCGAGCATCGCCCAGGTGGCCCGCGTGCGCCTCGTCTCGCGCACGGCCGCGGATTCGAGCGCGTGGCTGCTCGAGGCCTCGGACGGGCAGGGCGCACGCGAACCGCAGCCGGCCGCGCATCCGCCCGGCACCACGGTCAACGTGGAAGAACTCTTTTACTCGGTCCCGGCCCGGCGCAAGTTCCTGCGCCGCGAGGCGACGGAGGCGGCACACATCAGCGAAGCCGTGCGCCGCCTCGCCCTGGCACATCCGGCCGTGGGCTTCCGCTTCCAGCGCGGCGCGCGCGTGGCGCTCGAGGCCCCGCCGGGCACGGCGGCGGAGCGGGTGAGGGCGGTGCTCGGCGCCGACTTCGCCGACAACGTGCTCACCGTGGAGCACACCGCCGGCCCGCTCACCGTCACCGGCTGGGTGGAACGCCCGGTGCATGCCGCCGGCCGCGCCGATCCGCAGTACCTCTACGTCAACCAGCGCTGGGTGCGCGACCGCGCCGTGGCCCACGCCATCCTCGACGCCTACCGCGACGTGCTCTTCCACGGCCGCCAGCCGGCCTGGGTGCTGAGCATCGACATGCCGCCCGAACTGGTGGACGTCAACGTCCATCCGGCCAAGAACGAGGTGCGTTTCCGCGACCAGCGGGCGGTGTATGGCGCGGTGCGCGCGGCCGTGGCGGCGGCGCTGGAAACCACCCGGCCCGCGGCCGCACCGGGATCGTCCACCGGGCCGGCGCCACGACGCGGGACCCCGCCGCCCGCACCCGAACCCCGCACCGCGAGTTTCGACTGGACCGCGCTGGCGGTCGGTGAAACCGCCCCCGATTACATCCCGCCCGCCGCGCACCCCGAGGGTGGTGCACAACCGCGAGCCGAAGCGCCGCCGCCGGGCGGACTGGGCCGGGCGCTCGGCCAGCTCGGCACCCTCTACATCGTGACCGAGACCGACGACGGTCTGGCGTTGGTCGACACCCACGCCGCACATGAACGTGTTTTGTTCGAGCAGCTCAAGGCGGCCTGGGACGGCGGCGGGCGCACGGCGGCGCAGGCCGAGCTCGTGCCCACCGAGGTGCGTCTCGACCCGGTTGCCGTGGAGCGCCTGTTCGAGGCGCGGGAATTGCTGCAACGGCTGGGCTTCGAGCTGGACCGGATCGGTCCCGATTCGGTGGCGGTACGCGCCGTGCCCGCCGTGCTCGAACGCGTGGAACCGGCGGCGCTGATTCGCGAACTGGTCGAGGCGCTCGACAACGAGGCGGCCGGTGACACCTTCGTGGCCGCGGCGGCCGATCGCGTGTTGGCCGACGTGGCCTGCCGTGCCGCCGTGCGTTCCGGTCGCCGCCTGACGCTGCCCGAGATGGACGCGCTGCTGCGTCGCATGGAGGCCACGCCGCGGGCTGACCAGTGCAACCATGGCCGGCCCACCTGGATCCGGCTGAGCATTGCCGACCTCGACCGCCTGTTCCTCCGTGGCCGATGATGGCGTGTGAAAATATAGACGCGGCCTTCGCGGCGCTGACCGCCGCTCCCACAACCCTCAGTACCTGTGGGAGCGGACGTCCCGGCCTCGAAGGGCTTCGGTCGGCGCCGTTTTCGCGACGGGGACCGTCGCTCCTACCCGCCGTCGTTCAGCATCGGCACCCCACCGTCTGTGGGAGCGGTCGTCCCGGCCGCGAAAGGCGGGCGCTCCTGCAATCGCAATGAAGGCTGAGACCCAACCCCCGGTGCTGTGCCTGATGGGGCCGACCGGCAGCGGCAAGAGCGCCCTCGCACTGGCTCTGGCCGAACACCTGCCGGCCGAAATCGTGAGCGTCGATTCGGCCATGATCTACCGCGGCATGGACATCGGCACCGACACACCCTCGCGTGCGGTGCGCGAACGCATCCCCCATCACCTCATCGACATCTGTGACCCGGCCGAGCGCTACAACGCGTCACGCTTCGTCGCCGATGCCACTGCAGCCGTCGAAGCCATCACCGCACGCGGCCGGCTGCCGATCCTGGTCGGCGGCACGTTCCTCTATTTCCGGGCGCTCGTGCAGGGCCTGTCGCCGATGCCGGGCGCCGACCCCGACGTGCGCGCCGGACTGCAGGCCGAGGCGGCGGAACGCGGCTGGCCGGCGCTCCACGCGGAGCTGGCCCGCATCGACCCGGCCACGGCGGAGCGTATCGCACCCGGCGATGCCCAGCGTCTCGAACGGGCGCTGGAACTGGTGCGCCTTACCGGGCGGGCACCGAGCGACCTGCATACCCGTAACGGCGAGGGTGCCGAGTTCGATTTTCTGAACATCGCCTTGTGGCCGAATGACCGGAATCTGCTCGCCGAAAGACTGGAAAAACGATTTTCACGGATGCTGGAACAAGGCTTGCTGGACGAGGTCAAAACATTGCGCGAAAGAGGAGACCTCGACGAATCCTGTCCAGCCGTGAGAGCCGTGGGTTATCGCCAGTTGTGGCAGTACCTCGAGGGAGATTGCGATCTCGACGAAGCCCGGCGCCGAGCCGTGGTGGCCACCCGCCGCTATGCCAAGCGCCAGATGACATGGCTTCGAGGCGAGCCGGGAATCACCCGTGTTACGGCGGACGAAACGGCGCTGGAAGCGGCTTTGGAGGCCGTTCGCAGGAGGTTCGATCGCGCATTCACGGGGACCGGCCATGTTAATATGGCCGGGCAATAGCGTGACTATTGGCACCCCAAACTACAACGACAGGAGACGACGATAATGGCTAAAACGCATAACCTGCAGGACCCATTCCTGAACTTGCTGCGCAAGGATCGCGTGCCGGTGAATGTGTACCTGGTCAATGGCATCAAGCTCACCGGGCAGATCGAAGCCTTCGATCAGTTCGTGATCGTGCTCAAGAATGCAACCAGCCAGATGGTCTACAAGCACGCGGTATCAACTGTTCAGCCGGCGCGCCGCATCCAGATGCCGCGCTACAACGACGAACAGGGCGAAGAGCAGGAGCCCGAACACACCGAAGCGCCCGAGGACAGCGCTCCCGAAGCGGTCGAGGAAACCGCCGAGGAGTGATGCCTTGCCGTTGAGGGCTTGACCTCCATCGCCGAGCATACAGTCATCGTGATGCGAGGTGCGGCCGGGCCGCGCCTTGCTTCCGCGCACGCCGAATTCGACGCCCTGGCCATGGCCGCCGGTGTCGAGGTGGTGGCGTGCGTCAACAACCCGCGATCCAGCGATCCGCACCCGCGGTTCTTCCTGCACCAGGGCAAGGTCGATGCACTCGCCGAGGTGGTCGCCGAAACCGGAGCCACGCTGGTGCTGGTGGACGAGCAACTCAGCCCGGCGCAGGAACGCAACCTGGAACGCGCGCTCAAGGTGCGCGTACTCGACCGTACCGAACTGATCCTCGACATCTTCGCCCAGCGGGCCAGCTCCTTCGAGGGCCGGCTGGAAGTCGAGCGTGCCCAGTTGCGCCACCTGGCCACGCGGCTGGTCCGCGGCTGGACCCACCTGGAACGCCAGAAGGGCGGCATCGGCCTGCGCGGGCCGGGTGAAACCCAGCTCGAAACCGACCGCCGCCTGATCGGCCAGCGCATCAGCCAGATATCGCAGCGGCTGGAAAAAGTCGACGTGCAGCGCGCCCAGAGCAGGAGCCGGCGGCGGCGCAACGACGCGCCGGTCGCGGCGCTCGTGGGCTATACCAACGCCGGCAAGACGAGTCTGTTCAATCGCCTGAGTGAAAGCCGCGCCTACGCCGCCGACCAGCTTTTCGCCACCCTGGACCCGTTGCTGCGCCGCGTGCCGGTGCCCGGCATCGGCACGGTGGTAGTTGCCGACACCGTCGGTTTCGTCAACCACCTGCCGCACGAACTGGTCGAGGCGTTCAAGGCCACGCTCAGCGAAGTGCGCGAGGCCGACGTGCTGATCCACGTGATCGACGCCGCCAACCCGGAACGCGACCACCAGATCGCCGTGGTCAACCAGGTGCTGGATGAAATCGGCGCCGGCGACATTCCCCAGATCGAAGTGCTCAATAAATCCGACCTGCTGGCGTCCGCCCCGGACCCGGTGCAGCACGAAGACCAGGCACCGCGCGTGTTCCTCTCCGCGCGGACCGGCAACGGCGTGGCCGAACTGACCGCGGCCATGGCGAAAGTGCTCGGCGTGCCGCCCGAGCCGCAGCGCCTCGAACTCGGCCCGGAATCCGGACGCCTGCGCGCACGCCTGTTCGAACTCGACGCCGTGGTCAACGAAGCGCCGAACGAGGCCGGCGGCTGGAACCTGTGGGTGCAGATGCCCGCGCAGACCCTCGCGCGCCTCATCCGCGAAAACGAACCCGTCCCCGCTGCCTGATCCACGCCAAACCGTCATCCCGGACACGATCCGGGATCCAGTCCAACGAATCGCGGCGGCAGCCGCTTCCAAAAGGAGTGGTTGTCCCAACCACCGTCATACGACTGGATTCCTGCTTCCGCAGGAATGACGGAATATCTACTGTAGGAGCGGCTTCAGCCGCGATCCGACCACGGCAACGCCACCTGCGGGAGCGGTCGTCCCGGCCGCGAATCTCCGAACCCGGTCCCGCTCTAACTGCTAAACTGCACGGCTGGTGGCGTCGTCCAAACACCATCGCGCCCAATTCACCCGTCCGAGGAACCCGCATGGGCTGGAAAGAACCCGGCAAGGACCACGACCCGTGGGGCGGCCAGCGCGACCTGGACGATATCTTCGCCCAGATCAAGCGCCGCCTGAGCCGGCGCCTGGGCCACGGCGACGACGGGAAACAGCATCCCCTCCGTCCGCGCCTGTGGTGGTTCGCCATACTCATCCTCGTCGTCGTGTGGCTCCTCTCCGGCGTCTACCAGGTCTCCGACGGCTACCGCGCCGTGGTGCTGCGCATGGGCACGCACGTCGATACCGTGGGCGCCGGCGTGCACTGGCACTGGCCGTGGCCGATCGACACCGTGCAGAACGTCAACGTCAAGGAAGCGCGCTCGATCACGCGCCAGAACACCGTGCTCACCCGTGACGGGCAATGGGTGAGCGCAGCGCTCACCGTCACCTACCGCATCGACAACCCGTACCGGTATCTCTACGGCACTACGCTGCCGACCACCGTGCTCGGCGCCGGGGCGGACGCCGTCCTGTTCCATGCCGCGAGCACGCACACGCTGCAGGAGTTGAAGCACGCCAGCCAGGCCCCGTCTTCGGCAACGCTGGCCAAAGCCCTGGCGGGCCAGCTCGCCGAGGCGGACACCGGATTGGGGATCGACCAGGTGCGGATCAGCAAACTCGAGATGCCCGAGCCCGTGGTCGACGCCCGCGACCTGGCCGAACAGCAGCGGAAGCAGGCCGCCAGCGCCGCGGCCACTGCACAGCACGCCGCCGAGGCCGCCGTCCTCGCGGCGCAGACCCGGGCGGGGGAGCTCGTGGCGCAGGCCAGGGCGGACTCCCAACAACAGGTCGCACAGGCCCACACCGACGTGGCCCGCTTCCGCGCCCTGGTTCCGGCCTGGAAAAAGAACCCCGGGGTCACCGAGGCCATGCTCCGCAACGATGTCCTGCGTGATGCACTTGGCACCGCGCCCAAGATCGTCGTCTCCGGCTCGGTGCACTCCCTCACCCTGCCGGCCTCGGCACTGTCGAGCCGGGCCCCGGCCGCGAAGACCGCGAAGCGTCCCGCACCGGCCGCCACGGGCAGGCAGGGGGGCGCCTCGTGAGCAACAAGCTCCTGACGCGCCTGTTCATCGTGATGGCGATCGCGGTAGCCGGCATCTTCGTGCTCGAATCCTCGCTCTACAGCGTCGGCCCCGGCGAAACGGCGGTGATAGTCCAGCACGGGGAGGCCACGGCAAGCACCCGCCAGCCCGGCCTGCACTGGAAACCGGTCAACGCGGGCCTGGTCAGCCTGGACTCGCGGGTCCGGGCCGCCCACGACATCTTCAATGCGGACCAGAAAAGCCCCGGTACGGGCGCCAGCGCGGGGTACGCCGTCATCTGGCGCCTGAGCCAGCCCCTGACCTACTACGGGGCGACGCAGGGCAAGGAAGAGGCCGCCGTCAGCCAGATGAAAGAGGCCGTGGATGGCGCCCTGCGCAAGCAGCTTGCCGCCCCCGCCAACCCGGCGGTGTTTGCCGAGCCCGCGGCCTCGGTGGACGCGGCGCTCGCGGCGGCGCTCAAGCCGGTCGCGGCCAAACTCGGCATCGCCGTGCTCGCCGCCCGGATCACCAGCATCACGCCCGCCGAGGGCGCCCGCAAGCAGATCGTGCAGTCCATGCTCCAGGCGGAGAGCCAGGCCCGCCAGGCCGGGCGGGACAAGGCCCGGGACGCGGCCGCCAGGAAGCTCGCCGCCACCCGGGCCCAAGCCCACGCCATTCTCGCCGCCGCCCGCCAGCAGGCGGCCTCGATCAAGGGCGAGGGCGAAGCCCGGGTGGCCGGGATCTACGCCAAGGCGTCCAGCGCGGCGCCCGGCTTCTTCCGCTTCTACCAGACGCTGCTGAGTGAGCAGGCGGCGCTCACCACCCATACCCGGCTCTACATCCTGTCCACCGACAGCCCCTGGTTCAAGCTGCTGGGCACCGCCCCCGGCAAGTCAGGCAAGCGCTAATGCATATACTGCTTCTTGCCATCGGCTTTGCCATCTTCCTGGAAGGCGTCGTGCCCTTCGTCAGCCCGCAGCGCTTCCGCCAGGGCATGTTGCACCTGCTGCAGGTGGGCGACCGCGGGCTGAGGATACTGGGATTTTTTGCCATTGTGGCCGGGGTGGCGATTTTGTACCTGGCGAAGCTCAAGTACGGTTAAACGGAGACAGCATGAGCAAGAATACGGTTGTCGTGGGCATTCAATGGGGCGACGAGGGCAAGGGCAAGCTGGTGGACCTGCTCACCGAGCGCGCCCGCGCCGTCGTCCGCTTCCAGGGCGGGCACAACGCCGGGCACACCATCGTGGTCGGCGGCAAGAAGACCGTGCTGCACCTGGTGCCCTCGGGCGTGCTGCGCGAGGGCGTGCGCTGCCTTATCGGCAACGGTGTGGTGCTCGATCCCGCCGCGCTGTTCGAGGAACTCGACCTGCTGGAGAAAGAGGGCGTACCGGCCCGCGAGCGCATCGCCATCAGCTCGGCCTGTCCGCTGATCCTGCCCTCGCACGCGGCGCTCGACAAGGCCCGCGAGAAAGCCAAGGGCGCCGCCGCCATCGGCACCACCGGGCGCGGCATCGGCCCCGCCTACGAGGACAAGGTCGCGCGCCGTGCCGTCCGGCTGGGTGACATCTTCCGCCGCGAGCGCTTCGCCGCCAAGCTGGGGGAGGTACTGGACTATCACAATTTCGTACTCAAGAATTACTTCAAAGCACAAGTTATTGATTTCCAGGAAACTCTGGAGCGCTATCTCGGCTACGCCGAGGCCCTGCACCCCATGGTCGCCGACGTCACCGCCGAGATCCGCAAGATCCACCAGGACGGCGGCAACGTGCTCTTCGAGGGCGCCCAGGGCACGCTCCTGGACATCGACGTCGGCACCTATCCGTTCGTCACCTCATCCAACACCACGGCCGGCGCGGCCGCCACCGGCACCGGCCTCGGCCCGCGCTGCATCGACGAAGTGGTGGGCGTGGTCAAGGCCTACACCACCCGCGTGGGCGGCGGCCCGTTCCCCACGGAACTGTTCGACCAGATGGGCGAGACGCTCGCCCGACGCGGCAAGGAATTCGGCGCCACCACCGGCCGCGCGCGCCGCTGCGGCTGGTTCGACGCCGTGCTGCTGCGCCGCGCCATCATCAACAACAGCGTCTCCTCGCTGGCCGTCACCAAGCTCGACGTCCTGGACGAGCTGGACAACATCCGCATCGCCGTCGCCTACCGCCACAACGGGGTAGAGGAGAGCGACGCCCCCATCGGCGCCGATGCCTACGCCAGCGCCGAGCCGGTCTACATCGACCTGCCGGGCTGGAAGGCCTCCACCGTCGGCATCACCGAATACGAAAAGCTCCCCGACAACGCCCGCGCCTATTTAGAAAAGATCGAAGAACTCAGCGGCGTCCCCATCGGCATGATCTCCACCGGCCCCGACCGCGACCACACGATTATCCGGAAGCATCCGTTTGACTG
>Ga0102952_1000141_pt1 | contig 34300 bp, 28 predicted proteins | sample SalPon2A_C_D1_MG_FD_78506 | JGI IMG/M metagenome (GOLD analysis project Ga0102952, IMG submission 78506) | Soil microbial communities from South San Francisco under conditions of wetland restoration - Salt Pond MetaG R2A_C_D1_MG | ecosystem: Environmental > Terrestrial > Soil > Wetlands | place... | reverse complement strand
TCAGCCGCGAGGAAGGCTTCTTCTCCTCTTTTATAATTAGCCATGGATGTAAAATCTATGTTGGACATAAAAGATATTGTAAGCGCCATGACTGACATTATTAGAAGCATGATCAGGGCGAGAATTATTGCTATACCGTTCTGGTTCTTTATTATCTGCATATTTTTCACTCTCTTATCCGAAATCCTCTCTTGCCATATTCCTCGGATAAACGGTCGTTGAATGGATCCTGTAAATAAAACCTTCCTCGGGTTCCTTCAGATCGGAAGGGTCATCGACAGTCCTTTCAAGCACATCTCCTAACTGTGGTATCGTCTGCTCAAATGTACCGCCGCTCAGGTTCTGGGGTTTTGTTTTAGATTTCACGACCAGGTATATCTCCACTGACCTGATATTACCTTCTCTGCCCCTTACGGGACCGCAAGAGAAATCGCTCTGCGTGGCAGGCGGAGGGTCCGGACTCGTCGAAGTGTCGCAGGGGCATGTTGAAGTACTGCAGAATCCCACCTTTGTAATGCTGCCGTCCTGGTTCTGCATATTAAATACGAACTGCAGGTCCACGATACCCGGGGCATCCAGCACCTCCGGAGTATCAGCCGTGCTGCCGCCGGCTATGGGCTGGAACGGACCGTCGTTTTGAGACATTTCGAGCTGTCTTTTGTCCGTATCGACCCTGAAGGATTTTGAATCTACTATCGTCATTTCGGAGGTCTGTGCGTTGAAAGTATCTATAAATCCGTAATTGTTCCCGTTATCGGCCGGTGTCTGCCCGGTAATAAAAGTCCCGATCGAACTGTAAGTTACGGGGAAGTTATGAGCCTTCAGGTCGCTGATATCATCGAATGTTATGGTCTTGCTTGAATCGCTTACCTGCCCCTTCAATATCGCAGAACATTCCGTACAGCTGTCGGGATTGGCTAAACAGCTTATATTGGGATCGGGGTTGCATAGGTTCGACCTTGAACGAACCCCTATAAGCACCTCCTGGTCCGATTCGGTCTCGCCTATAAGCTTTCCGTTGGTCTGGAACCACGAATCGGGGAGACTCAGAACAAGACTAGACGCTGAAGACGATATCTCGATAGCCGAGGCTATCGAGGGAAGCCTTACCTCGCCAGGACCGGGATCGGGGTTCATTCCCCTTGTGATATCCCATGTGTATATAGTGAGACAGTCCGGGGGTGAATCTACCGAGCCTTTATCTGCCGTGTTGTTCGCACAGTCACTCGAGCTTCCACCGTTAACAAAAGTCAGAGAAAATGTCTTTCCTTCCCTTGAGGCGGAATTTTTTATCTCGGAAGCCAAATAGTCGAGAACAGCCCTCCCCGTCTGGTCAACATCGACAGCTTCTCTCGAGATGTTGAACTGTCTCTGCTGCTGTAGGAGAGCAAGCGTCATTCCGGCGATCATAAATCCGAGGATCGCCGCTGCTATCATTAGTTCGATTATCGTAAAGCCGTTTTTTTTCATGTTCTCTGTTCCTTACGGTATATGGGGCACAATAACATTGGTCCATCCCGGCACGAACTGCGACCAGTCATCAATGTGGGCACTGGTATCGTAATTCTGAACAACTACAGAGCTTGCGAGTTTGAGCTGGTCGCCGAGATTATAGCTTGAGAACTGCTCAGGAGTCTTTACAGCGTATGTAACTCTGAGATTGATTTCTGCTGGAATGATGGAGTCATCTCTGTCTGTCTGAACACGCCTTACCAGGTACAGGTCACCCCCTGTGCAGTCAGACTTGTTGGATTTATAATCGACGTTCGTCGGGTCAACACTGTTTACATCTATTACAGCGCAGGATGTCTCGGTATTGTCGGTGCCGGAGTTTGATGTCAAAATGTTGAGAGGATTACACGGACAACCGTTATCACAGGGCGGGGCTGAAGTGGCGCAGTAATCGTCCTGGGTATTTATAGGTTTATCCGCCTGAGAATCAGTATAAACCCTTGCATTCAGCAGGTGAAGCCTTCTGATCTCTGCCATGTCCCTTTCACTCAGCGCCTGTATGTAATTGGTCCCTATCGTTCCGTCAGCGGCGAGCCTGTGCTGCCTCAGCGACAGGAACTGCATCTGGCTCATCGCCAGAAATCCGACGACCATTATTAACAAAGCTATGATTATTTCTGTAAGCGTAAATCCGGACTCTTGTTTTAATAGACTCATAATTATGCTTGTATATTAACTATGCAACGAATGTGCCACTACTATGCTTTCGTAACATATTGTGATTATTGATATTTATTTGGGCATGAGAAAAGATGTGCAGATTATTGCGCAATTTATGAAATTTTATTCACTATTCCCTGGTGATCTTCTGGAAAAGATTGTCGCCCTTTGACACGTTGGTGTTAATCCCGATACCGCCCCATTTCCTTGCATTGCCGATATCAAGTATCTTCGCACTGTCTTCGATCCCCAGTTTCCTGCATATCCGCAGGGATGTTTCAGGCATGAAAGGATAGATAAGAATCGTCGTGATCCTTATAGACTCTGAAAGTACCCATAATATGGTGGAGAGCCTTTCTGTTCTGCCTTCTTTCGAAAGAGTCCATGGTTGGGAGTCGTCTATATACCTGTTCACTAGAGCAATGAATTCCCACACTGTTACCAGTGCGCGGTTAAAGGATATATCTTCCATATGCTTTTCGTATTCATCTATGGTTCTAAGCGCATTTGCCCTGATCTCGTTATCGGCCGGTGTCTGCCCGGAGGGTGAGGGTATATTCCCGCCGAAGTATCTTTCTATCATCCCCAGCGTTCGGCTGACCAGATTGCCGAGCCCGTTTGCCAGCTCGCCGTTTATCCTGTTTGTTATGGCGTCCTGGGAAAAATCACCATCCTGACCGAATGGGATCTCTCTCAGGAGAAAATATCTGAGTACATCTGTTCCGTATTCATCCACGAGCTTGTAAGGGTCAACGACGTTCCTGAGCGATTTTGACATTTTCTGTCCCTCGACTGTCCACCAGCCATGGGCGTATACAGTTTTTGGAAGCGGGAGTTTCGCGGACATCAGGAACGCTGGCCAGTAGACTGCGTGGAACCTCAGGATATCCTTTCCAACAAGGTGTATATCAGCAGGCCATGTATTATTGAATCTCTCCATGTTGTCCGGAAATCCGGCAGCTGTAATATAATTTGTAAGAGCGTCGAACCATACGTAAAGTATGTGTTTGGGGTTGTCAGGAACGGGGATACCCCACGAGAAGGTAGTACGGCTGATGCTGAGGTCTCTTAACCCGCTTTCCACGAACCTCATGATCTCGTTCCGCCTGTATTCGGGTTGTATGAATTCAGGGTTTTTCCTGTAATGCTCAAGGAGCGGTTCCTGATAATCCGAGAGCCTGAAAAAATAGCTCTCTTCCTTTATCTTTTCAATTTTGGGTCTTTTGTTCTCGGGGAGTTTTGATATTTCCTCGTACTGGGTTTCCGTAACGAATGCCTCATTTACTACATCATACCAGCCCGAGTATTCATCAAGGTATATATCACCGTTTTCTTTTACTCTCCTGTAAATTTCTTCAACCGCATTCTTATGTCTTGGTTCCGTTGTTCTTATGAAGTCGTCGTTTGAAATGTTCAGAAGCTTCCACAACTGTTCGAATCTCTTTACTACCCTGTCTGCAAGCTCCATCGGGGTTTCACCTTTCTCAATTGCTGTTCTTTCGATTTTCTGCCCGTGCTCATCGGTACCGGTCAGAAAAAAAACATTTTTACCCTGTATTTCCCTGAACCGGGAGATCGTATCTGCGGCAATTGTTGTATATGCATGTCCTATATGGGGAACATCATTTACATAATAGATAGGGGTCGTTACGTAATAGGTTTTCGGCATTTGTCACCTTATGGTTAAAGAGATTTAAATGATTAATAAAACAGATAAGAGGGATAATTCAAATCAGGAAACAATTTCGAGGACGAGATTCTCAATGGCAAGTTTTTTATTCACATTCAGTCTTGTAACCTCTAACCAGGTATTTTCAACCTTTTTTGCCTTGCTCACGAGCTGACGGGTAGTCCGCGAAAAAGCGAAGCGGCGTGAATATTCCAGAAGATCTGTGAAAGTTATATAGTTACTGTCTGAACCGGTACTGATCAGTATCATGTCCCTCAGCCAGCAGGTTAACAGATCGAAAAGTCCCCGGAGAGAGTCAGGACTGTCGAGAGAGTACTTTTTATCATACTCTTCAACGAACCCGGAAATGTGCCCGGTGCTCTTTTTGTTCATTCCTGACAGTTCCTTTATAAGTTTTTTCCTGAAAGACAGGTAATCGCTGTCCATTTTCAGTGCCTTGCTGAGACTTCCGCCGGAAGCCCTTGAGGCGATCCCGGCCTGTTCATCCGGGAGGTCCGTGTTTTTTTCCAGATAGTTCCGTACTTCAGGTATGGCAAGTGGTGTGAAATGAATGCTCTGGCATCTTGAGCGAATGGTGCGCAGTAGCAGGTGTTCAGCAGAAGTTATAAGGATAATTACGGATTGTTTTGGCGGTTCCTCGAGGGTTTTGAGAAAGGCATTCTGTGCATTTATGTTCATCCTTTCAGCGCCATCTACAATAAAGACCTTGTATTCAGATTCATACGGGGAAAGATACACCTGTTTTTCAACGTCATTCCTTATGTCATCTATCTTGATATTCTTCACATCCGGGTATTCCAGTAACTTAATGTCCGGGTGTACGGATCTGCTGACCTTTAAACACGATGAGCAGCTGCAATCATAAACAAGGTCATCGTGCTGAGCTGTCTTATTCCTGCAGTTCAGGATCCTGGCAAAATTTATCGCAACAAGTTTTTTGCCGATACCTTCCACACCGTGGAACAGCCAGGAATGGGATATCCTGTTCAGCCCCGCGGCTTTAAGAAGGATGTTCTTTTGCAGTTCATGTCCAATTATATTGCCGTTGGTCATTGGTTCTTTCTTGATACAAGGTAAACATTAAATATCTTTTTTATTTCTTCGTGAATATCTTCAAGCGTTCCCGAAGCGTTAACGACCTTGATTCTTTTTCTGTCATTGTTGGACTCTATCTCGTATCCCTGTCTAATCAGTTCATGGAATTCAAAGGGTTCTTCGTCCATCCTGCTTATAGTTCCTCTTAACTCCAGTCTTTTGAGTCCCTCTCTTACAGGAAGGTTTAAAAAGATCGTGATGTCGGGTTTTATCCCCAGGGAGGATGCTTCCGCCATTTTTCTGACAAGATAGAGATCGAGCTTTCTTCCATGCCCCTGATATACTACCGTTGAATCGGTATAACGGTCTGATATTACTATTTCGCCGGATTCGATCCGCGGTTTAATGAGTTCATGCACATGCTGCGCACGGTCTGCACAGAAAAGACAAAGCTCGGTGTAAGGTGTAATTTCCATCTCCCTTTCCTTTAGCATAAGCTCCCTGATAAAGCTTCCGACCTTGCCCCACCCCGGCTCCCTTGTCAGGGAAACCTTGTACCCCTGGTTCTCCAGGTGATCCCTAAGTAGTTTTGCCTGTGTCGATTTCCCGCTTCCTTCTATACCTTCAAAGGTTATGAACATTATTTCTTCCTTAATTATTAAATGTGCTGAAGAATTAATCTAAACCTTTTTATGCTATCACTCAAGGGCAGCGGCGGCCTTAATGGTTTTTAGCTCGGCTGCAGTGAGTTCTTTCCATTTGCCTTTTTTAAGGTTGCCCAGCTTTACCCCTCCGATCCCAGTCCTTATTAACCCGGTAACCGGGTGACCAAAATCCGCGAGATATCTTTTTACCAGGTGTTTTTTACCTTCATGAAAAGAGATAATCAAGCTGGATCTGCCGGTCTTTTTAACACCGTCCGGTTTTACAAACCCCTCTTCCAGTTCTTTGCCTTTACTCATTCCCTCGATCTCCTCTTCGGTAATGCTTCCCTGGACTTGCGCATTGTAGGTTTTGGTCACCCTGTTTGACGGATGATGTATCCTTTGTGCAAGGAATCCGTCATTTGTAAGAATGATCAGTCCTTCAACATCGTAATCCAGCCTTCCGACCGGATATACTCTTGCCCCGATATCGGATATGAGTTCCAGGATTGTATTCCTGCCTCTCTCGGTTTCCGAAAGGCTTGTTATATAACCGGCTGGTTTATTGAGCTTCAGATACTTTTTCTTTTCCGGTGAAACATTTATATTATCAACAGTTACCAGATCGTTTGCCGGGTCGATCTTTATGCCTGGTTCCTGCGCTTTCATTCCGTTTATCCTTACCCGGCCTGCGGATATCAGGTCGTCCGCTTTTCTTCTGGAAGTTACACCACACATCGAAAGGTATCTGTTTATCCTGATTTCAGGCATCGGATCTCCTGGTTAACATCACGGGCTCACACTAATATAATATGAACTTATTGATTCTTGACAACTACACGGACTATATGACAAGATACTTAGAGAATTCCCCTGTCTTTATACAATGGCAAATACTAACAGCAGGTAACTAATAATAAAAATGGTGATTTAACAATGAGCAGCCTTACAGCACAATCCGTTAAATATTTCGAGAAACGCGGGTCTGAAAAAATAAGGGAAGCCATAGGATTTAATACAGATCGACCCTCAGGTGTTAAAAGCGAAACTGACAGAATACTCCAAAAATCCCTTGACGGAAAACCCCTGGAAAGAGACGAGGCGGTTTACCTTTCCGGGATAGGTGTGGAGGATATTCCCTATCTCCTGTACGCAGCGTCGGAGTTAAGGGACAGAGGCAAAGGCAGGACACTTACATTCTCCAGGAACGTGTTTGTTCCACTGACCAGGCTCTGCAGGAACCACTGCGGCTATTGTACGTTCAAGATAGAACCGGGTCAGGCCGAGCTCTTCCTTACGCCGGAAGAGGTAGTTGATATGGCAAAAAAAGGGGCGGCAGCGGGCTGTACGGAGCTTCTTTTCGTACTTGGTGATAAACCCGAGCTTGTTTACGAGGAATACAGGAACGAGCTGAACAAACGGGGTTACAGTACCACTGCCCAATATTTAACCGATATATGCAAGCTTGGACTGGAACAGAACATTTTTCCCCATTCCAATCTGGGACTTTCAACTCCCGAGGAACTTACCGCTCTCAGGGAAAGTAACCCGAGTATGGGACTTATGCTTGAAAACATAAGTGAAAGGCTTTTAAAGAAAGGGGAGGCACATAACAGGTGTGCCGATAAAGTGCCGAAACTTAGAATGAAGACAATGCAGCACGCAGGTGAACTAAGGATACCGTGGACCAGCGGAATACTTGTTGGGATTGGCGAGACCTGGGAAGAGAGAATAGACTCCCTTTATGCACTGAAGGATCTTTCCGACAGGTACAACCACATCCAGGAGATAATAGTTCAGAATTTCAGCCCGAAAGACGGTATCAACATGGCAAAGTTCCCTCCGCCGGCTTTTATAGATATGTTGAAGACAGTGGCTATCTCAAGGCTGGTTTTCGGAGAGGATATGAATATCCAGATACCACCCAACCTTAACAGCAGTAATTTTTCTTTGTACGTTTATGCCGGCATCAATGACCTGGGTGGTGTATCACCGCTTACAATAGATTACGTTAATCCGGAGGCACCATGGCCGCAGGTGGAGAAAATGGAAGAAGATGTGAGTTCCATGGGATTCGAGCTCCGTGAGAGGCTGCCGGTTTATCCGGAATTTATCAATGATGAATTTATCGATAAAAATGTTCTGGACAGAATTATGGAATCTGTAGATTCTGCAGGATATGTTCCCAGGGGGGAGTTATTAAATGCATGATATAAAGGAAGTTATTGAAAGAATAGAAGAAAAAAGGTCACAGGGTCTCGACGGGGCAATATCCGGTCCGAGCAGCAGGACCGGGAATATACTTGAAAAAGGTCTCAAGGGTGAAGAGCTCAGCGTTAAGGACGCCGAACATCTTTTCTACATTGAAGATCTTGATGAAATTTCCGCGCTTGCCCTGTCCGCCGATCATATAAGGAAGGAAGATGTAGGTGATGTAGTCACTTATGTCGTAAACAGGAATATTAATTTTACCAATATCTGTAATGTTTACTGCGGATTCTGTAATTTTATGGCACCCGAGGGCGACGAAAGAGCTTATTTCCTTACGATGGACGAAGTGGCTGAAAGGACCAGGGAAGCCTGGGATATAGGTGCGACCGAGGTCTGTATGCAGGGAGGAATGCATCCCGAGATAGACGGCAATTACTATATAGAACTTATAAAAACCGTTAAAAATGCGATCCCTGATATGCATACACATTCATTCTCACCCTACGAGATCTATTACGGTGCGAAAACACTTGGTATTCCGGAGGAAGACTTCATAGAGATGCTCAAGGATGTAGGTCATAATACATTCCCCGGCACAGCTGCTGAAGTCCTTGTCGAAGACGTAAGAAAAGTAATTGCACCCAGAAAAATACCTACTGACGTATGGATAAGAGTTGTAAAGAAAGCACACCTGTGCGGCATGAGAACTACATCAACCATAATGTACGGACACCTCGACGAACCTTACCACTGGGCTATCCACCTGGGTATTCTCAGGGATATACAGAAAGAGACAGGCGGCTTCACCGAATTCGTCCCTCTGCGTTTTATACCATGGAATACAAGACTTTTCCGTAATTCCAAGGGTAAGGTCAGGAACGGACCGACCGATGTTGACCAGCTTAAGATGTATGCGGTTTCCAGGCATATGCTCAGGGGCTGGATAAACAATATCCAGGTTTCATGGGTAAAACAGGGGCCCGAGTTCGCACAGTTCTCACTTACCACCGGCGCTAATGATTTTGGTGGTACATTAATGGAAGAGCAGATATCAAGATTTGCCGGTGCGAGTTACGGCCAGTATTTCCCGCCGGAGGAGTTCAGAAGACTGGCATGGGAAATCGGCAGGATCCCGGCTGAAAGAAACACTACATACGGAATACTGAAGACTTTTGAAGAGGATGAAAGTCTTGTAAGTGCTTCCTGACCGGTTATCAGGACTCCCTACTGCGCAGATTTCCGATTAAAGATTTCACACTTTACGACCATCAGATAAAGTATAGGAGTAAGACTCCGGGAAAGGATAGTTATGTCTTCGGAACTGAATTATGAAATCGAAAGAAAGCTGAAAAACCTGATCGACGGGGAAGTACGCTTCAGGAAGATAGACAGGATACTTTACAGTACCGATGCAAGTAATTTCCAGATAATACCCATAGGTGTTGTAATTCCCAGGAATCATGAAGATGTGGTAAGAACCGTTGAAACCGCAAGGGAGTTCGGAGTTTCCGTACTGCCCAGAGGCGGTGGAACCGGGCTTGCAGGTCAATCACTCGGCTATGGGATCATTGTTGACTTCTCAAAATACCTGAACAGGGTGATCGAGATCGATTGGGAAGATAAAAAGGCAAAGGTAGAACCCGGAATATACCTGGAACAGCTCAACAAACACCTTCAGCCCCACAAGCTTTCATTCGGTCCGGACCCGTCGACTGCCAGAGTGGCAACCGTCGGCGGAGTCATTGCGAATAACGGAACCGGGGCGCATTCCATACTCTACGGTATGGCGGGAGACCATGTAATTTCATCTGACGTTGTTTTGAACGACGGCTCATTGTGCAGTCTTTCAACCGAACCCGATACTAAGTCTGGAAGAGCGCAGCAGCTCAACCATCAACTCAATGACCTCCGTGAAAGAAATGCAGGTTTGATCAGAGATAAATTCCCGAAACATTTCAGAAAAGCGTCAGGGTACAGTCTTAATTACTTCCTGGATGAAAACTTCAATCCTGCAAAACTGCTCGCTTCTTCTGAAGGCACACTGGGGATATCCACCGGATTTGAACTGAACCTTGTTGACACACCGACAGCAAAGGGCTTGTTAATAATGCAGTTTGATAACCTGCTAAGAGCGATTGAGACTGTTCCCTCGATCATAAAAATGTCCCCTTCAGCTGTCGAGTTGATCGATGGAATGCTTATCGACCTTACGAGAGAGAACAGGGGATACTCACACCTGCTTTCATTTGTGAAAGGTAATCCCGAGGCATTACTTATAGTTGAATATTTTGGAGATGAACAGGATGAAGTCTTAAAGAAACTCAGGGAAATGAACTCCTTTGCAGAACAGAGTGGATGGCAGTGTGAAAAGGACATTGTCACTGACCCGGAAGATCAGAAAAAAGTATGGTCACTTCGTAAAGCCGGTCTCGGAATACTCATGAGCAGGAGGTCTGATTTTAAACCTGTTCCATGCATAGAGGATGTATCGATCCCGGTTGAAAATCTGCCGAAGTATGTTGAGGACATTCAGAATATACTCAAAAAATTCAATCTGAAGGGCGGGTTCTACGGTCATGCCAGTGCCGGATGTCTTCATATAAGACCACTCCTGAACCTCAAGACCGGGCAGGGTATCTCACAAATGAGGGAACTCGAAAGCAGTGCACTTGAACTTGCACTAAAATACGGCGGTGTTATGAGCGGTGAGCACGGAGACGGTATCCAGCGCAGCTATCTTAATGAGAAACTCTTCGGCACAGAGTTATACAAAGTAATGAAGGACCTTAAGTATTTATTCGATCCTGACAATATCTTTAACCCGGGCAAGGTCGTAGACTCGATCTCGCCCGAGGATAATTTCAGATACAGTGAAAAGCTCAACCCCCCAAGCATCAATACATACCTGGACTGGAGCAGGGAGAACGGATTTCTTGCTGCAACCGAGATGTGTAATGGTCAGGGGGTTTGCAGAAAACTTGAGGAAGGAATAATGTGCCCTTCATATATTGCGACAAGAGACGAGAAGGACACAACCAGGGCAAGAGCTAATACACTCAGGGCTATACTCTCCGGCAGGGTATCCAAAAGTTCTCTGAACAGTGAGCAGGTCTATGATGTTTTCGATCTCTGTATCGCATGCAAGGGGTGCGGAAATGAATGCCCTTCCTCAGTTGATGTTGCAAAGATGAAAACGGAGTACCTTGCCCAGTATAAATATGAGAACGGTTTCAGTATCAGAGACAGGGTTTTTGCGAATATTCACGAAATTAGTAAATACGCTTCATATATGCCGGGTTTATTTAACTATGTGAGTGAACTTGCACCTGTTAAAGCAGTTATGGATTACGCGGGTGTAAGTCCGGAAAGAGTACTTCCACATTATTCTTCGGAAAGATTTACGGACTGGTACAAAAGCAGAAAAAAAACTGATACGGGCAAGGGGTCAAAAGGCAGGGTCGTTTATTTCCATGATACCTGGACGCAATATTACTTTCCGGAGATTGGGAAATCCGCCGTCAATATCCTTGAGTCTCTTGGCTATAATGTCGAAATAATCTACAAAAGGGAATGCTGCGGCAGGCCGATGCTAAGCAAGGGGATGGTACTGAAGGCAAAGGAATTAGCGAGAAAGAATATTGATATACTTGGTGAATACGTTGAAGAGGGATTGCCGGTCATAGGCACTGAAGCAAGTTGTATATCTGCCTTCAGGGATGATTACCTTTCTCTTGTCCCTTCTGATAAAGCTAAAAATCTTGCTGCTAACTCCTACATGCTGGACGAGTTCCTGGTTAATGGACTCAAGCAGGGTGAGATCGATCTGACGCCGCCCCCCGGGAAAGTACTCTTACACGGTCACTGCCACCAGAGATCACTTGCCGGCATAGATAAAACAGTTGATTTTCTAAGGTCATACGGATTTAATATCTTTGAGAGCAATGCAACATGCTGTGGTATGGCTGGAAGTTTCGGTTACGAAAAAGAGCATTATGAAATATCAAAAAGAATAGGTGAGGAAAGACTGTTCCCTGCTGTGAGAGAGCTCGGTGCTGATGATATTGTATGTATTGCCGGTATTTCATGTCTTGAACAGATTGAGCAGTTTACTAATAAAAAACCGGTCCACCTCGCCTGTCTTATTGATAAATGTCTTGATACCTGATTAACTTTACCTTTGTTCTGTTGAGATTTGGATAATGTGGGAAAAGGGAATCATACTAATAGTCTTTTTGGTAACGATATCGGGCTGTCAATATAATATTGACGACAGTAGCTCTCTGTTCAGAACTCCACAGACATACAGCGCGGATGATGGTATATCAATCACTATCACCCCGGTTAAGAAGATAAGCGGTTACAGTGTCTCGAGGTATCTAACAGCGTTTTACATAGAGATAACGAACAATTCCAAAACTGCCATTGAATTCGATCCAAAGGACCTTCTGATAGTCGATCAGTATAATAATCAGTACAATATGCTCAGACCTGAATCTGTAGCAAACATAATAAATGAAAATACAAGGCCGTTGATATATCCACGTATATCTATTGGGATTGGCACAGGATATTACGGTGATCATTTTGGTTTCTGGGGAAATCACCACTTCTGGCCTTACATGGATTATCCGTATTTTTATGATGACTACTATTACCAGGACTACTATTATCAGAGAGAAAAACTTGAATTTGTTTTTAGCAGCACTCTTATTCCGGGTTCTGTTTACCCCGGAGCCACTCTCAGCGGTTTTGTCTATTTCAACAAACAACCAAAAGATGTTAAAAATATAAAATTGCACTTCAACTATAGCTTCAGGGATTCTTCAAAGAGAAAAGAACTCACATTTGACTTTACTCGCTGATCCCCGAGAACCTGCTCAATTATTCTGATGAACCAAAAAAAGAGGAAATACAAACTATCTGTTTTTCTTTTCAGAAGAGATCTCAGGCTTCATGACAACACCGCTCTTATTGAAGCCTGTGAAAATTCTGAAACTGTTGTACCATGTTTCCTCCTTGACAGGCTACTTCTGGAAAAAGATAGTGAAAGATACAGACCGAACCTTATTCAGTTCATGTTCGAATCTCTCAGGGAGCTCAATAAATCACTCGAATCAAGGGGCTCGAGATTGTACCTCTTTGACGGGGAAGACATGTTCAGGGAATTCGAAAGACTGATCAAAATACTGAACCCGGAGGCAGTTTTTCTTAACGAGGATTACACTCCTTACAGTTTGAAAAGGGACAGGAAGCTGGCGGATATCTGCAGTTCATCGAATGTAGATTTCAATCAGGGATTTGACCTTCTGCTTACAAAACCCGGGGAGGTCCTTAATAACGACGGGCAGCCATACAGGGTATATAGCTGGTTCTTTAAAACGGCGGGGTCTTTAAGGGTCAGAAAGAATCGGAAAAACAATTACAGGAATTTTTACTCTTCCGGAATAGAGAGTTCCAGATCAAAAAAAATCCTTGATGAACTTCAGTTCAGCACAAACGATTCACTTGCCCAGAGAGGTGGTCGTGAGAAAGCCTTGATAAGATTGAACAATATAGAGGATTATAGCCATTACAACGAAAAAAGGGATATTCCCTCCGAAGATGCAACCACCATGCTTTCAGCACATCTCAAGTTCGGTACAGTGTCGGTAAGGGAATTTTACTGGAAAGTGAAGAACTGTCTCGGATCTGAAAACCGTTTGCTCGGAGAGCTTTACTGGAGAGATTTTTTTGCTCACCTTGCCTTTTTCTATCCTCATGTATTCAGGTCAGCTTTTAATGAAAAATACAGCGATCTGAAGTGGGAGAATGACGCTGAGAAGTTCGGTCACTGGTGTGAAGGTAAAACAGGCTTTCCTATTGTTGATGCCGGGATGAGACAGTTGAATAAAACAGGCTGGATGCATAACAGGATCAGGATGATAGTAGCCTCTTTTCTAACCAAAGATCTGCATATAGACTGGAAATGGGGAGAAAGATATTTTGCTTCAACGCTGGTTGACTACGACCCGTGTTCGAACAACGGCGGATGGCAGTGGGCAGCGTCCACGGGTGCGGATTCACAACCCTATTTCAGGATCTTCAATCCGTGGAGGCAGCAGGAACGTTTCGACCCCGATGCTTTGTATATCAAAAGATATATTCCTGAAATTAAAATGCTTGGTTCGTCTGCAATTCATAATATTTACATGGGGAAATACAGGGGCAATAGCGATTATCCGGCTCCCATCGTAGACCATGAGAGAGAAGCGAAAATCGCGAAAGAAACATACAAGTCGGTATAATCCTAAAGATTAATAATACCCGCTTCAGGGCATTCTTATTCTGACTACAAATTTATTGAATGAAGAAATCAGCTACTTAATTTGGCGAATATAAAACTAAGTACAAATATGACTGCAACCACGCCCATCATTATATATGGTATGTTTGGATTGGAACCCTTTTTTATATTGGGAACTCTCAGTTGACCCCATATTACTTTTTTCTTCTCGGGTTTCTTTTTTTTCTCGTTGTTATTCTCAGTTGTTTTCTTTTCCTGTTCTTCCATTATTCACCTCATTTGTACGAAATAAGAAGATTATACAGAAAAAATAAAAAAAACTGTAATACAATCCGGCGTATTGTTGAAACTTTTTTCTTTGATATTAATCTAATTTATTAATAATGGAGATGTATTACTATATTGCCTAAATCAATATATAAATTTATACTGAAAACAAAACTTTAAATTTTTAAAAATAATCTAACTTAACTGGAGATAATTATGGCTGAATATGTAAACCCCGAATTACTGGTAAGCACGGACTGGGTCAACGAACACCATGAGGATGATAATGTCGTTATTGTGGAATCTGACGAAGATGTGTTGCTATACGAGATCGGACATATCCCCGGAGCGGTTAAAGTAGACTGGCAGACAGAACTTCAGGACCAGGTCATAAGAGACTACGTTAATAAGGAGAATTTCGAAAAACTGATGTCCGAAAAGGGTATATCCAGGGATTCGACAGTAGTGTTTTACGGTGATAAAAGCAACTGGTGGGCATGCTATGCGTTCTGGACATTTAAAATATTCGGTCACGAAAAATGCCTTATTATGAACGGAGGGAGGAAAAAGTGGGTCGATGAGAACAGACCACTCTCAAAAGATGTTCCCTCCAGGACGAATACCGATTACAAGGTAGATAAGGTAAATGAATCTATTAGAGCTTTCCGTGATGATGTAATGAACCACCTATCCTCCAAAAACCCTTTGATAGATGTAAGATCACCCAAGGAATATTCCGGTGAACTTCTGCATATGGAAGCATATCCCCAGGAAGGTGCGCTCAGAGGCGGACATATTCCGGGTGCGGATAATGTGCCATGGGCGCGTGCGACCAACGAGGACGGTACTTTTAAATCCGCGGATGAACTGATAGGTATTTATCAGAATGAAGTCGGACTAAAGAAAGGCGATGATGTTATAGCTTATTGCAGGATCGGTGAAAGATCCTCACACACCTGGTTCGTCCTTAAATATCTGCTTGGTTTCGAAAACGTAAGGAACTATGACGGTTCATGGACCGAGTGGGGCAACCTGGTCAGAGTACCGATCGAAAAACCCTAAATCAGAGATATGAATTCACGGGCCGTGATTGTGGTAAGCATTTCACGGTTCTGCTTTATTGACACTGGCTGTCCGGGTAAAATCTTACAGTGAACAAATAATGAGTATTAAAGAACTCGACGAGATAATTGAAGAATTTAATCATGCTGATTACCAGGAAACCCTGGAATTGCTTATAGATTATTCTGAAAACCTTCCCGAACTTCCCAAGGAATTCGCGGGAGACAGAGACAAGGGGATTAACAGAGTACATGAGTGTGAAACACCTGTGTTTCTTTTTGTTGATGTGGACAGGGACAAGGTTAATATATTTGCAGATGTTCCTCCTGAATCCCCAACGGTCAGGGGACTTGTATCAATTCTTGTAACTGCATTTAATGGTGCCACACCCGATGATGTAACAAATGCACCGGATGATCTGCTTATGAAGATAGGAATCGGACAGAAGATTGGGATGAGGAGAATGCACGGACTTAGCGCCGTTTATTCAAGAATCAAGGATGAAGTCAGAAAGAAGTCACAGAAGCACTAACCCGGTGAATAATATGGAACATGACGATATAATGGAAAAGGTGATGGATCACTACGATCATCCCAGGAATTTCGGCGAACTTGCAAATTATGATATAGAATTTTCAGGTGGTAATGCAGGTTGTGGTGATGTTTTAAGTGTATTCTTAAAATTCAGCAATGATGGTGAGGAAATAGAGGATGTCTCTTTTAAAGGTGAGGGATGCATAATCAGTCAGGCATCTGCTTCCATAATTACCGAAAAAATAAAAGGATTGAAAATAACCGAATTAGCTGATTTTAATCCGGGAAAAATGAAAGAAATTCTTGGAAAGGATATTGTAATAAGAAGACCCCGCTGCGCCAACCTTATAATTGATACCCTGAAATCAGCTGTGCAGAGGTATCAGAATACAAGAAAAAGTGACGATATTCACAGGAACGCTGTTTAGCTTTGTTAATATTCACCTATTAAAATACTCAAAAAGGAGAGTTGCACTACTCTCCTTTTTGAGTATTTACCATCTGCAATGTTTCAGAGTGTTATCATACCCTCTAATTCTTCGAAAGTTTTCTCACCTATACCCTTAACTTCCATAAGTTGATCTGGAGTTTTGAAATTTCCGATCTTTTCACGGTATTCGAGAATTTTCTCTGCCGTTGCATCGCCTATGCCGGGAAGTTCGGTCAGTTGTTCGGCACTTGCAGTATTGATATTTACCTTGCCGCTGCTGTTCTGTGCAACAGCCGCCGTTGTACCGAGAAATGCGATCAGCGTGATCACAAGTAAAAGTCTTCCAAGTTTTTTCATGCCAAGCCTCCTTGTGTAAACATTTTATTAAATATTTAACAATGATAATAAAACAGTGAGATTAGAATGTCAAGTATTAATTAATTAATCATATGTTTATATAACACGCATTGATATAAGCAATTACAATGTTTAACAGTGATAATTGTTATTTAGAATCTTTTTAAATATATGATAAATTTCTGTATTGTTCTGATTTATCAGCTGTTGCCCACAGAAAATCTATAATAAGGAGTTTTATATGTCCAACAATAACGGGAAATCAAATTCTGATATTGATCAATTGATGACGGAAAGGTTGCAGAAATCAATGGAATACCCCTTGTTCGATGCGATCTTCAACAGGCGTTCCAGAAGATTTGGACTTGGAATGGAACTGAAGGACAGTACCCTGGAGTTTAAATCGAAATACGAACCGGTTCCGCTTAACGATCTCGAAGAAGCACTTCTGGTCTGGTCAGGAACAGGGCTTACAGGTATGTGTCTTGCCGATCTCCCTCCGGAGACAGGTATTGACCTGCTTTGTCAGTGGACTGGCAGAACATGGCCTTCAGCCTGTAACAACCACGGAACAGAACTTTTCTTTACCAATGACGACGGACTTTATCATGTTGATGTAAAGAATATGCTTCCGGACAAGAATGAACTTGATATGTTTTTTAAAATGTCTAAAAAGGACAGAATGCAAAAGGTGCTTGACCTTTACAGGAGCGGCCTGAAAAAGCTGGAGGACGGCAGGGCCGATCTTCCTGACAAAATGCCCGGATTATTTGAGTTCAACCAGTGGAATACCAACAAACCCGGCACCTCGGTATTTATTCCGGTCACGGATGTAACTGAAGAATATATAAATTTACTTACGCTTTATTGCAGTCATACATACGGTTTTTCGATAATCGATGACCTTACGGGTAAACCGGCAGGTGTCGAAGAGTGGATAAAGAAGGGAAGACTCAAGAGTGAAGTCAAACTTTCACTCTATGACCTTGAAGTGAGAATACTTACGGGGCTCAATGTTGAACAGGCTTTTATATCTCAGAATATGTCACTTGCTCTTCAGGCACTTGGACTGGCAGGCTGGACATTCACGGGGTTTATTCCCAGGTTTGCAATGGGTTGTGCTCCGGACCTCTACAAGGGACTTGGATTCAGGTTCATAGAGCCCAAGAAAGGAACCATAGATCCCCCAACAACAGTTCCAGTCGGTAAAGACGGTGTATTTGAATCCTACTGTCCTCCTTATGTTAAAAATATGGATGAAGCTATAGACATATTTTTTGAGCATAAGTATGAGGCGTGGAAAGATGATAAGCCATTCCCGTACACGGAACCCGACAAGCATTTGATGAAAGCTCCGAAACCAACCGACACCACAATACAGATCGTAAAGGATGTCGCAAATTATATTTATGATACTTATGGCAGATTCCCTGCCTTTGTAGATCCAATGTATATGCGTCTTGTTTTCCAGGCAATGCATCTGGATCCTGACTTTTACGATAACTACTATCCGAAGGGATCATACAACGAGATGCATGTAGAGGCATTTCTGGAGAATCATCCTGAGCAGGCGGACAGATTTAAAAAATAGGTATTTATATTGAGTTTAGAATTTTATAAAAAGGGGAACTTTGAATGGTTCCCTTTTTTATTTTGCTGAACATATCTATAATAAATCCGGATAGCGATTCTGACTTCTGAAACCAATTCCGTGTTTTTTCATCACATTATATAAGGCTATTTATGGAAATTGTTATAATCGGCAACGGGATCACCGGTATTACAGCAGCATTAACGATTAGGGAGTTGCAGCCTGAATGGAATATCACTGTAATATCAGGGGAGTCCACCTACCATTATTCAAGACCGGCACTAATGTATATCTTCATGGGTCATATGTCCTATCAGGATACAAAGCCCTATGAAAACGGATTCTGGACCGAAAAAAAAATAAATCTGATCAGAGACTGGGTCACGGGTATAGACACCGGCAATAAAAGACTCGGGCTTCATAAAAGTAATCTGAAAAACTACGACAAACTGCTTATAGCAACCGGCTCTGTTCCTAACAGATCCGGATGGCCCGGTCAGGAACTTGAAGGGGTCCAGGGCTTTTATGACCTTATGGACCTGAAGAAGCTTTACAGCAATGTAGAAGGAGCTAAAAGAGCTGTCATTGTAGGCGGGGGATTGATAGGGGTGGAACTTGCAGAGATGCTTAATTCCAGAAATCTGGATGTAACAATTCTTGAAAAGGAAAGCAGGTACTGGGGCAACATACTTCCTGCTGAAGAATCATGGATGGTCGAAAGAGTTATAAGGAAAGAGGGAATAGATATCAGGCTCGAAACACAACTTGCGGAAATACATAATGATGGCAGCGGCAGAGCAGGGTCGGTTATTACGGATAAAGGAGAGAATATCCAATGTGAACTTGTGGGTCTTACTGCAGGTGTGAGGCCGAATATTCAGCTCGCCAGGGATTCAGGGATTGATACAAACAAAGGAGTGCTTGTCAATCGGGGATTTAAAACCAATGTAAAAGATATTTATTCGGCAGGTGATTGTGCCGAAATCCTCACTGACGATAACAGTCCGAACCTTATACAGCAGGTCTGGTATACAGGTAAAAAACAGGGGGAGTGTGCCGGGAGAATCATATCAGGTTATGATGAGCAGTACGAACCAGGGATATGGTACAACTCTGCAAAGTTCTTCGACCTGGAATATCAGACATACGGCAGTGTGAATTTGGGGATTCCGGGGGAAAAAAACCTTTACTGGGAACACAGCAATAGCCTACATTCGCTAAGGATAGTTTATACAGATGAACAGGTTATAGGGATTAATGTTATGGGACTCAGGTACAGGCATAAGGTTTGTGAAGACTGGATAAAAGAGAAAAGAGATATTAATTTAGTACTTGAAAATCTTGGCGATGCGAATTTCGATCCTGAATTCCATGCGAGTTTCGAAACGGATATTTTAAACAAATTCAGGGAGTGCATAGATTGATAGATAGTGAAATACTCAACTATGACCATGATGAAGAAGAACTCGCTTTCGGGGAACCTGATGAAGGCGGACCAAAAAAGGGATTATCAATATTAGAAAAGATATTCCTTTTTATGGTATTTCTCGGTATAACGGTTTTTCTTCTTCTGGTATCAGGAATTTTGGATATATCGGGTAAATGGTCCGGTTTTCTGCTATCATATCTTCCCTTCTCTGCAGGACTTTCTCTTTATTTCTGGGCTGCATACAGTAACACAACACCGGGTATTAAACATGACAACAACTATTTCAGGGGTATAAGTTCAAGGGGACTAAGTGCCTGGTTCTTTGGTCTTGTTTTTACTGCATTTTACGTGGTTTTATACTGGTGGCCCCAATATATTTCCTCAGGGGTCAGAACGGTTGATCCGTTATCAATGCTTCTTGCGGGGAGTGAAGCTGACAGGTGGTTCTTCTACGGGTTTCTTTACACGATTGCCGTTATTGTATTCGGGGTAAGGATGTTGATGAAGTACAGACACAGCAGGTATCAGCAGATAAGAACTTTGTCGGTGATGTTCTTTCAACTGGGATTTGCCTTCATAATACCCAATGTACTCAAGCTATTGAATCAGCCGGAGTACTATTTTAGCTATTTCTGGCCGCTCAAATACAATTATCTCTTTCCGGGAGATATAAAATCTTTACTCGGTCATCCTGGAGGGTTAGGTATTTTCTTTATCTTTTGGGGACTAATACTAACATTTATAGCTACCCCTGTTCTGACCTATTTATACGGCAAGAGATGGTATTGCTCATGGGTATGCGGTTGTGGCGGGCTGGCCGAGACAATGGGAGACCCCTGGAGACAGTTGTCAGACAAATCTGTAAAAGCATGGAGGATCGAGAGATGGTCGGTCCACACAGTGCTGGTACTTGTTACAGTAGTTACAGCAATGCTCTGGATCAACTCTGTAACTGCTGGGAAGGTTCTCGGTTCGCTTTCTCATACATTTGCGGGCTGGTACGGATTTTTTATAGGTGGTATATTCTCGGGGGTTATAGGGGTCGGATTTTATCCGCTGATGGGGAGCAGGGTATGGTGCAGGTTCGGGTGTCCGCTTGCTGCTATACTTGGTATATTCCAGAGATTCTATTCGAGATTCAGGATCACGACCAATGGTGAACAGTGTATGTCATGCGGTAATTGCTCGACTTACTGCGAAATGGGAATAGATGTCAGATCATATGCGCAGGAAGGTAAGAATATTGTCAGGGCGTCATGTGTGGGATGCGGCGTATGTGTTTCTGTATGCCCCAGGGGTGTTTTGAGGCTGGAAGGCGGAGAAACGTATACAGACAGGTTTGAAGGTGCCGATAACCCTGTAAAGGCGTTTATAGATTCAATAAAGCATTTTTGAAAAGTATTAACTTCAAAAATAATTTCCTTCCTTCGGGATTATTATAAAATATATAAATTAGCAATATGCCAAACACAGTCCAGATTTCTATACCCATACCCCGTGATGAGATTTTCTCGTACTCTTTCCCTGATACCTGCAAAGACCTCGTAGAGATCGGCAAGAGGGTCCTGGTGCCATTCGGCAACAGGAAAGTTCTTGGGTTCATCGTGGGATTCGATCCACCACCAGAGGGAATCAGGCTAAAAGATATAGCTGATGTTATAGATGAGGAACCATTGTTCGATGAAAAGAGGCTCGGGTTCTTCAGATGGGTTTCGAACTATTACATGTGTTCCCTTGGCTCAGTACTAAAGGCCGCACATCCGGGGGTGCTGGTAACCGGACTTAAGAGAATTATCGTGTTAACGGATAAAGGCAGAAAGCATCTGGCCAGATCAAAATCCGATGACTTAACTTCCCGTATACTTAATTCCGTTTTTCTGACAGAGAGAATTACCGCCGAAAAGCTGTTTAACATAATAGAAGATTCAAATTTTGCGCTTCTTAATAGTCTCAGAAGAAGAGGATTCATCGAATATGAATATGAATTTGAAAACAAGGCAAGAAAGAAATATACAAAGGTGATTTATCCGCTACCAAACCTGGAGAATACAGCCGAGATCGAAAATAAACCTGCGAAAAGATCCGTTCTTGAATTCCTGCTGCGACATCAACAGGCTGTGATCGATGATCTCAGGGAGCTGTTTCCAAATATAACAACTCATATAAAGTGGCTTGAAGAGAACGGGTATGTCGGGGTCGAATATAAAGAGGTAATCAGAGACCCATTCGAAGAATTCAGTTATTACGATGAAGACATACCCGAGCTGAATTCAGATCAGAACGCTGTTCTCAAAAAGATAAAAGGATCAATAGCATCAGGGGAATATGCACCGTATCTTGTAAACGGCGTCACCGGGAGCGGGAAGACCGAGATATATCTCAGGGCTATAAAAAATGTTATTGAAAAAGGTAAACAGGCAATAGTAATGGTTCCCGAGATATCCCTTACACCGCAGCTGGTCAAGAGGTTTAAAACACGTTTCGGTGACAAGGTGGCAGTACTTCACAGCATGCTGAGTGATGGTGAAAGGTTTGATACCTGGAGACAGGCCAGGAAAGGCCGGATCAATATTGTTATCGGTGCACGTTCCGCTATATATACACCGTTTAGCAACATCGGGATCATTATTGTGGATGAGGAACATGAGAGCAGTTACAAACAGGATGAACTGCCGTGTTACAATGCCAGGGATCTTTCGCTTGTTCTGGGGAAAATGACTTCTTCGACAGTAATACTCGGATCAGCCACACCTTCCTGTGAGTCTTATAATAATTCGGTCATAGGCAAGATCGGCTATCTAGAACTACCATTAAGGGCAGGCGGACGTCCGATGCCCGAAGTAAGTGTTATAGATATGAGGAAGGAAGGCAATCCCGTTTTCTCTGGTCTGCTTAAAAGTGCGCTTGCAGAAAATTTCAGGAACGGTAATCAGACTATACTTTTTCTCAACAGAAGGGGATATTTTTCGTCTCTTATATGTGAAAATTGCGGCGATATCTTCAGCTGTCCCAACTGCAGTATACCACTTACCTATCACAGCAATGGCGATTCGATAAAATGTCACTACTGCGGACTGGATGAAAAGTTTTCGAACAAATGCGGTAAATGCGGAGCCGTTTATAAAGGGCTTGGCATTGGTACACAAACAGTTGAGCAACAGATAAAATCGTTTATCCCGTCGGCCCGAGTTTACAGAATGGACAGGGACACGACCGGAACTAAACTCAAACTTATGGAAATCTACCGAAAACTCGAAAATAATGAGGTTGATATTCTTATAGGAACACAAATGGTTGCAAAAGGGCACGATCTTCCCGGTGTGACACTTGTGGGTGTTATTTCCGCGGATATGTTGCTGGGAATACCTGACTTCCGCTCGGGAGAGAGAACTTTCCAGCTGATCACTCAGGTTGCCGGAAGGGCGGGCAGGGGGGCCTCACCCGGAACGGTTATAGTGCAGACATTTAACGGTGACCATCCGAGCATACAGTATGCTATAGAACAGGACAGTGTGAAATTTCTCGAAAATGAACTGGAACTAAGGGATTCCCTCAGATACCCTCCATTTACGAAAATGGTAAATATAAGGTTCACCGGAAGCGATGAGAGTAAAACAAGGGATTTTGCAAATTATATATCAAAGTGTGCAAGATCAGCTATTTCAGAGCTTGCCGAGGGTAAGCTCGTTATAATGGGACCTTCGAGATGTCCTTTGTACAGACTTAAGAACAAATACAGGTGGCAGATGATACTTAATTCCACGGACCTAAGAACCCTGCATGCACTTTCCGGGAAACTTGTTAGTCTGGCGAATGAGAAAAGAGGAAATGTTAAAGTATCCCTAGATGTGGATCCGCAAAATTTTTATTGATTTAATGTACATCGAAATTATTTTGTAACTCTGAAGATTTATTAATAAAGAAAAATTATGAATTATCCTGATAAAGAAACAGCAAATTTAATTCTTGAGAGATTTGAAGAAAATAACGGTGGTATTACACGTGAACATAAAGATATTCTGCTGTTAATTTCATCATACAGCAGATTCCTCGGGAACGCATGTCTTAATAATCCGAAAATCCTGGAATACCTGTCGGACGAAAAGAATCTTAAGAAGGTGAAGACCGATAAAACCTATCTAACCGAGACTGCCAGGATTATAAAAAATTGTGAGAACGAAGAAGAGCTCATGGAAAGGCTGAGAAAATACAAGTACAGAGAGCTCGCAAGAATAATTTACATGGATATAACCAGTGAAAACAGATCATTCACTGAGGTAATGGAAAAGCTTTCCGATCTTGCATCTGCGATTGTGGAAGCATCTTATCAATTCCTTTCCAGGGAGCTTTTAGCAGATTCCGCTGGTACATTCACTGTATTGGGCATGGGGAAGCTCGGAGGCAGACTGCTTAATCTCAGCTCGGATATAGATCTTATTTACTTGTTCAGGGACGATAATGATGATCAGGCCTATTACAGACTCGGAGAGAAACTGACAAGGGTAATAAGTTCGATTACCGAACACGGATTCCTTTACCGTGTTGATCTCAGGTTGCGTCCCGGTGGTAGCAAGAGCCCGGTATCAGTATCGTATGAAGGTGCAATTGAGCATTATTTTTACTGGGGAGACACGTGGGAGAGGGCGGCACTTATAAATGCACGACCAGTCGCCGGTGATATAGGTCTTGGAAAGGAATTCGTAGAGGAAATTACGCCTTTTGTTTATAGCAAATCACTTGATTACGAGTCGATCCAGGACCTGAAGGATATGAAATTAAAGCTTGACCGTCTCAAGAAGGAAATGGATGTCAAACTGGGCAAGGGCGGAATAAGGGAAATTGAATTCTTTGTAAATGCACTGCAGCTTGTAAACGGAGGAGCATTCCCGGACCTGAGATGGAAGAATACTCTTGATGCACTTGCCAGGCTTTCTGAATTAAATCTCATAAACGAAAAAACACACAATACCCTGGGAAATTCGTATATATTCCTCAGAAAAGTTGAACACTTCATACAGCTTTCGGATGAAATCCAGACGCACAAATTACCGTCAGATAAAAATTCGCTTGATATACTTGCCCGAAAACTCGGATTGGAGAATAGCTCAGAATTCATGGAAGAATACAGGTCTGTGACAGGTAATGCATCAAAAATCTACCAGGAGCTTTTCTACGACCCGTCGAGAAAAGTCGAAGAGGAAGGGAAAGAATTCTGGGAACTGGCGGATTACCTTACTGAGGGCAACATACCGGAGGAAGAAGCCATAGAGACTTTAATGGAAAAGGGATTTAAAAGGCCCGAGGCGGCACTGGATATGATTTCGTTGTTGATAGATCCCAAAAGAGGTGCACTAACACAGAAGGGGAGGATATTAACCAGAAAGGTAATACCGGCTTTTCTGACCAATATAATAAAGTCTCACAACCCTGATGCTTCATTGAGAAACCTCGAGAAATTCATCTCATCAGCAGGGTGGCGTTCATCCGTTTACGCTGTCCTCTCGGAGAATCCGGAGATCATAAGGCTTCTGGCAAAACTATTTTCCACCAGTGGAATGCTTTCGAATTTTTTAACCAGACATCCCGAATATCTGGATATTCTAACTTTGAAAGATGCCCGTATTGAATTCTATACGAAACAACAGATGCTGGATGAATTAAAAAGTTCGGTAGACGCAGAGGAGGAATACGAGGATAAACTCGATGTTATAAGGAGATTCAGGAATGTGGAAACCCTTAAGGTTTGTCTTAGAGATCTTAATGAGGAGATAGATTCGGTTTATGTTGGTAATTACCTTTCGATGCTCGCACAGGCAATACTTGAGATGGGACTCAGACTTGCTCTTGATGCGACAGGAAAGACCGATTCACAGAGACAGCAGCTTGAAAACATCGTGATACTAGGCATGGGTAAGCTTGGCGGAGACGAAATGAGTTATAACTCGGACCTGGACCTTATATTTATTTATGAGGGTGAGGACCACCCGACATTCTCAAAACTCGGACAAAGGGTTATATCAACACTTTCCACACCAACGGGGGAGGGGTACTGCTATAAAATAGATCTTGACCTGAGACCCTCCGGCAGATCGGGTGCACTGGTTACATCGTTTGAATCTTTCAAGGATTACCATAACAAAAGTGCCCAGCTCTGGGAAAGACAGGCATTGATCAAGGCATATGCAGCTGCGGGCAGTAAAAAGCTTGGTGATAAAGTGATGAAGAGGATAAATGAATTTGTTTATGAAAAGCCACTCGCGGATGATTTCGCAAAAGAGATAGACCAGCTGCGCATGAGAATGGAGACCGAAATTGCAAAAGAAAGCCAGTCAAAGCGAAACCTGAAGACTGGTAGGGGAGGACTGGTGGATATAGAATTCCTGGTTCAGATGTTACAGTTGAGGTATGGTAACGAATTTAAAAGAGTAAGAAAAAGAAATACACTGGAAGCATTAAAAGAACTAAAAGAGATAGATGTCATCAAAGAGAAAGAATATGATGACCTGCAGAATGGTTATATGTTTCTGAAAAAAATAGAGAACCTGCTCAGGTTACTCCATGACCGGTCAATAAGTGAAATACATGAGAATGATTTTGACTACCTCTCCCTGGAGCTGGATGAGTTCAGTGATACAGGGGAATTAAAGAATAACTATTTGAAAATCACTAACAGAATAAGGAAAATTTATGATAAATATTTTTATCGTTAAAAGATTAAAATGAATGACAGGAAATGCATATTTATTCTTGCAGATGGCGCCAGAGCCGACCTTTTTGAATATTTGCTCAGCAGAGGCGACCTTCCCAATATCTCCAGATATATTGTTGACAGGGGAAGTTATGTTAACGGCGTATCCGTATTTCCATCTACTACCGGTCCCGCGTATCTTCCATATCTTCTCGGCAAATTCCCCGGCAGGTGCAACCTCCCGGGCATCAGGTGGTTCGATAGAAAAGAATACGGAACAAGAAAATTCTCATTAAATCGCTTCAGGAGTTATATCGGACTTGAAACTTATCTGATAAACAGCGATATCCACAGCTCGGGCGTCCCGACACTGTTTGAGCTTTTTCCTGACAGTGTGAGCATTCTTAATGAAATCACAAGAGGTATAAACTCCAGCGGCGACAGAACCAGATTCAGAAAGATATATTATAAAATGAAAAGTCATTTTACCGGTGGCTGTGATGAAGTTGATGAAGCGTCCGGAAGGATACTTTTAAATTCTCTTCGTTCATCTCCGGATCTGATATTTGCAGTTTTCATGGGTGTTGACACATATTCCCACCAGCTCCATCCATATCACAAATCTGTAATTGACTCCTATACAAGGATAGACAAGTATATCGGACTTGCAGGTGATTATTTGCGAAGAGAGGGGAAGCTTGATGACACACTTATCATACTTGGGAGTGACCATGGTCTTACGTCAACACATACTCACTTCGATTCCCTCGGGTTCCTGAGAAAATTTGGTTATAAACCCTTATATTATCCGAATATATTCAGGCATTTGTTAAATGCGGATGCTTCCAATATGGTTTCAGGTAACTCCATGGCCCACATGTACTTTAAAAATGATTCGGGCTGGCACGAGCCGACGAACATAGAAGAAATAGAAAATATTGTTGATGATCTCGTTTCCAGGGAAGAGGTAGATATGGTAATGGGTGTGGATGAGGATAAAAATATTGTGATAAGAAGTGAAAGCGGCGAGGCAAGGACACGAATGGAGGACGGTAAAATCAGGTTCGATGTAGTAAGTGGCAATCCCCTAGGTATGAACCTCGAGTCGGGAATTTACGATCCTTATGAACAGTTGGTGAGGACCTTTGATACAAAATATCCCGATGTATTGCTTCAGATAATCCAGTTATTTGAATCTGCAAGAACCGGCGATATCGTAATAAGTGCCGGGAGAGGATATGATCTTAGAGCAGGGCATGAATCACCCGAGCACCGTTCGTCTCACGGTTCACTCGACAGGGATCATATTATGGTGCCACTGGCTATAAACAAACCTGTATTAAGGAAGTTTGTGCGTACCGTTGATATATATCCGACTATAGTGAAATTTCTGGGGAAAGAGATACCTGAAAATATTGATGGAATTGATCTTCTGGATAATGTCTGATACAGCTATTGTCAGGAAAGCATTTCCCTGATTTCGCCCAGTACGGTCTCCTCTTTTCTTCTGGTCGATATAGAAATCTCTTTAACCAGGAGTTCGTAGGCATTATCCATTATTCTTTTTTCACCGAAGGAAAGTTCTTTTTCTTTTTTCAGGTAGTGAATATCTTTTAATACTTCGGCAACTTCAAATATGTCACCGCTTTTTATCTTGTCAGCATATTCCCTGTATCTTTTATTCCAGCTGAGATTGTCATTGCCTGAGGAATTGTTGTCTTTTTTTTGTCTTTTAAGTATTTTGTATATTTTAGGGATTTCTTTTTTAGAAACAACGGGTCTCAGCCCGACTGAAGTAACATTGTCCGTGGGTACCATGACAGTCACGTCACTTTCGACTACCTTGAGAATATAAAAAGATTTTTCAGTACCACAAATTTCTTTTTTCTCGATTCCCTCGACTTTAACAACCCCGTAGGCAGGGTAAACACCTTTCTGACCGACTCTGAATTTTTTTCCCATGTTATTAAAATAAACCTCAATAACTTTAACATACAATCATAGTTGTTACAATTAATAACAAGTTGACAGGTCTTTAATGACTATTTGTTTTCACTTTCTGACAGAGGGGTATTAACTTGCTAACCTGTAAATATTTAATAATTGGCTGCGGGATATCGGGACTTACAATAGCACTTGAACTCCTGAGAAGAGGAGAAAGTGACTTGCTCCTGATAGACAAGGAACCCGGGCTGGGTGTACATGCCAGTGGAAGGAACAGCGGTGTATTGCATTCAGGTGTTTATTATTTCCCGGGCTCACTAAAGGCAAGATTTTGTGCCGAGGGCAATAAACTACTCACGAGATATTGCAGAGACAATGACCTGCCACTTAATAAATGTGGCAAGGTGATCGTATCCGTTGATGAACAAACCGGTTCCGGTCTCGAATTACTCAGGAAAAGGGCAATATCAAACGGCGTTGAATGCCGGTTAATAAGCAGGGAAGAGCTGAAAAAGATAGAGCCCCACGCCTTTACATTCAACAAGGCACTGTTCTCTCCTGACACTGCCGTCTTCGATCCGGTCAAGATACTTGAATGTATAAGGAATGAGCTGGGTGAGTCCGGCAGAGCCGGGTTCCTTTTCAATACCGGGTTTAAGTCCAGGATCGGTGATCACACTGTATCTACAACGAACGGAATTATAAAATACAATAAACTTATTAACTGTGCCGGTGCATTTGCAGAACGAATTGCTCATGAATACCGGACAGGAACGGAATACAGGATCCTTCCTTTTATAGGTACATACAAAAAACTCTGTGATCAATACTCATATCTAGTCAATGGGAATATCTATCCGGTTCCGGATCTGAGGAACCCATTCCTGGGTGTACATTTTACAAAATCCATAGATGGTTATGTATATATAGGCCCGACCGCAATACCTGCTCCGGGAAGGGAGAGTTACGGAGTTTTAAAAGGATTATCACTCGAGACATTCACCATAATATACAGGGATCTTCTGCTTTTTGCAGAGAACCAGGCTTTCAGGGACAACGCCATAAATGAGATAAAAAAATATTTCAGCAGTTTTGTTTACAGGGAAGCCGGGAAGATGCTTCCCGAACTAAAGCCTGAATATATTGAAGAAACCGGGAAAGCGGGTATCAGACCTCAGCTTGTTAACTGGAGGAAGAGGACACTGGTCGATGATTTCGTGGTTCTGAATGATAGTGAGGATAATATCCATTTATTAAATGCAGTATCACCTGCTTTCACTTCTTCTATGGCATTTTCACGATATGTTATTGATGAATATCTGTGACCTGTGGGAAATAATGCATCGTTATCAAAATGTTATATGTGATTTCATGACAGCCGGTTAATATTTTAAGTGGAAATAATTTGCTAAAACATGTATTTTTAAACTCGTTTTTACTACAATTCCGGGGATAAATTTTAAATGCCAGAATTAAGAATAATAAGAAATTTCGTAGACAGAGACAACTCCGAAACAATAGGATCTTATATATCCTCAGGTGGTTACAAAGCATTGGGAAAATCACTCAAAATGGAGCCTGGGGAAATTGTTGAAATAATAAAAAAATCCGGACTCAGAGGCAGGGGAGGGGCAGGTTTTCCCACGGGTATGAAATGGAGCTTTGTTCCGAGAGAGACAAAAAAACCTGTTTACCTTTGCTGCAATGCTGACGAGAGCGAACCGGGAAGTTTCAAGGACAGGGAAATACTTGAACGTGATCCCCACCAGATGCTCGAGGGTATTTTGATCGGGTGCTACGCTATCAGCTCAAAAAAAGCATTTATATACATAAGGGGCGAAATGCCATACGGTGCGAAAGTAATCCAGGATGCTATAAACGAGGCTTATCAAAAAGGATATCTTGGCAGGAATATACTGAACTCCGGTTTTGATTGTGACATTGTCCTTGTAAGAGGGGCAGGTGCCTATATTTGCGGGGAAGAGACAGGAATGCTGGAATCGATAGAAGGTAAGAACGGCGAACCACGACCAAAGCCCCCGTTTCCTGCTCAGGTCGGCTTGTTCGGATGCCCAACGATCGTTAACAATGTAGAAACGCTTGCAGCGGTTCCCCATATTATCAATAACGGACACGAATGGTTTTCTGCAATAGGGACACCAAAGAATTCCGGTACGAAGATTTATGGCCTTAGCGGGTGCGTGAACAGCCCCGGCCTATACGAATTACCATTGGGAATACCACTGAGGGAATTAATGGAAGAATACGGGAAAGGGATACCCAATGGTAGAAAACCAAAAGCATTCTCCCCGGGTGGCTCGTCCTCTGCGGTACTTTCGGTTGACGAAATGGATATGCCGATGGATTTCGATTCCCTGGCGAAAGCGGGGTCCATGCTCGGTACTGCGGGAGTAACGGTGATAGACGATTCTGTCTGTATGGTAAGAGTAGCCCATAACCTTGCCCATTTTTACAGGGACGAATCCTGCGGACAGTGTGTTCAGTGCAGAGAAGGTACATGGTGGCTTGAGAAGATGTTGCGAAAGATCGAAAACGGTAATGGATCCATGGAATATCTCGACACAATACTGGACGCATGTTCACAGATGCGCGGAACTACCATATGTGCACTTGCAGATGGTTGCGCGATGCCGGTTGACTCAATAGTGAGAAAATTCAGGGACGAGTTCGAAGAGCATATAAAGCGCGGCAAGTGTCCTTTTGAGAACCCTCATATGGGTAATTGGAATGGTTAGTCTTTCTTGTCATATAACATAAAAATATAGATAGTTATTTTAACCCGGGTTCAATTTGTTCCCGAATATTTATTTGAGATTATAATTTCCATCATTTACACTACGCAAAAAACAAATTAAGGAGGTTTTTTAAATGTACAGAAGACTGATTACTGTATTCATAGCATTACTAGCATTATCTGCCTTACCTGGTTTCGTTAGTGCTCAGCAGACAAAACAGGAGATTAACAACAAGAGCCAGGACAAAGCTCCTGAGATCGAAGTCGGAGACAAGGAACTGGACAAATTCGTAAGTGCAGTTGATAAAGTCAAGGAGATTCAGAAAACTGCTCAGAAAAAAATGATAGATGCAATTGAGTCTGAAGGGCTCGATACCAAAAAATTCGTTCAGATCAGGAATATGGAACAGAACCCCAAGGCTGATGCCGGGGACAAGATCTCGGATGATGACATGGAAAGCTATAACAAGGCAAAGGAAAAACTGGCTACTATACAAAAGGAAATACAGCAGAAACAGGTTGAAGCAATCCAGAATGAGGGGATCGGTGTAAAGAGATATGTACAGATAGCCAAAGCTGCTCAGAATGATTCAACTTTACTTCAGAGGATAAAAGATAAACAAAAAGAAGAATAATATTGAACAGCTTATTAGAAATTAAGAATTCACGAAGAGCTCATGCGGTCCATCCCGATCTGTGAGCTCTTTTTTTATATGTAGAATATTTTAAATTTTAATTATTATTCTCTTCGGAACTACCACCATGACCTTCCTGCTGACTTTCCATAACCCGTCTCACTGCTTCATTGTAAAGTTCCATATATTCTTGAACCCTGTCGTTGATCTCGTTATCCAGCTCTACCAGTCTGTCGGAGTATTTTTCGGTCAGGCGGGTCTGTAATTCCGCAATTTTCTCCAGGTCTTCCTCATCCATAAATTCATGAACGACAGATGAGATAATTTCCATTACTTTCGGTGTTACGTCGCTGGCGTTTTCTTTTAGTCGTGCATTCAAAGATGCTTCCCAGCTTGTGTATTTTAAAAGTCCGAAATTGAACGGATCTATCTCGTTCCTGCTCCTGTGTTCAAGTAGTTTTTTAAATAATTCATTTGTTTTTTTCATAATCTGTTATCACCTTTGGGTTAATTTCAAAGAAATATAATCCTAATAGATACGGGAAACACAGTTCCTGCACCGGTATCCTACGAATGGGGAAAATAAACTGCTTAACATATTATAATATGACTGTTTTTTTGTTAAATTATATAAAATAACGGGTTTTGGTCTTAATTTTTTACGTAAATTAATAGAATATTGGTTAAAATATATTTGATGTTTTTATCAAGCCGGTTTTGACAAGCCAATACTAACTTATCTTAATAAGACAAATTATGTGCGGAATTGCTGTTATCTGGGGAGTAACTAACGAATCCCTTGTAAACGAGATTATGAATACTATTATACATCGCGGTCCGGATTCAAGCGGTATAACATCCATTGGATGCGGGACACTTGGGCACAGGCGCCTTTCCATAATGGACCCGCGAAGAGTAGGGGATCAGCCCATCCTTTCAGAGAACGGGAAAACAGCTATAGTTGCAAACGGTGAAATTTACAATTACCGTGAGATAATAGACAGACTCGACAATCACAAGTTCAGGACCTCGACTGACACTGAAGTTGCATTACATCTCTATGAAGATGAGGGACTTGACACCTCATCAATACTTGACGGCATGTTCGCCATGGTAATAGCAGATGATAACGGTGATATTTACGTAGCTCGTGATCCGCTTGGGATAAAGCCACTGTATTACGGCTTTTCCGATAACAGGATGGTGTTCGCTTCCGAACTGAAGGCACTGTCAGGAGTTGCTGACCAGGTAAATGAATTCCCGCCCGGCACTTATTATCACAACAGAAAGGGATTTAAAAGGTATTACGAAATCCCGGAAAAAGAAATAGTGGACCGATCTGTTGAAGAGATGTGTAGTGATATCAGGACAACGATGGACAGGTCCGTACGAAAAAGACTGATGAGCGATGTCCCTCTGGGGGCTTTCCTTTCCGGAGGTCTCGACAGTAGTATAATCGCTGCTATAGCAAGTCAGTATGTAGATGAGCTTCATACATTCTCGGTAGGTCTTGAGGGTAGCAGGGATCTTGAAGCTGCCCGTACCGTTTCCAGGTATCTGGGTACTATACATCATGAATACATCCTGACGGAAAGAGAAGTCAGAGACTATCTGCCCGAGATAATATTTTCACTTGAATCTTTTGATCAGGATCTGGTACGGAGTGCTGCACCGTGTTATTTTGTGTCCAGACTGGCTTCAGACTATGTCAAAGTCATTCTTACAGGTGAAGGGGCCGATGAGTTATTCGGTGGCTACACTTATTATAAAAGATACGCTAACAGTGACGAACTGTCCGAGGAATTAAGAAGAAGTATCAAAAATCTTCATAATGTGAATCTACAGAGAGTTGACAGGCTCACTATGGCTCATTCGATTGAAGGCAGAGTACCTTTTCTTGACCTAGAGGTAATAGAATTGGCACAGCAGATACCAATGCAAATGAAGTTGCGTTCGGATAAAAACGGTAAAAAGACAGAAAAATGGATATTACGAAAAGCCTTTGAAGGTATGCTTCCGGATGAAATCATATGGCGTGATAAAGAACAGTTCGATGAAGGCAGCGGGTCTGCTGATATGCTTGGTCATGAACCGGAGAGACATATGACAGAGAGCGAGGCCAGAAAATATATGCAGTTATATCCCGATGCCGGGCTTAGAAGTATTGAAGAGTGCATTTATCATAATATGTTGAAAAGATCATACGATGATCCATCAGTTGTGCTTGATAATGTTGCAAGATGGGCTGACAGACCAGGGCATTCGGGGTTGAACCGGTTTTAGACAGGATCCCCATACTGACATATACCCTGAACAATTAATATTCACGCAGAGGAACAAAGAGTGAAAATGGAAAAAGATAGCAGCAAAAATGAAATGAACTGGGATCTTTCATCATATTTTAGTTCCTTTAACTCGGAAGAGATGCAGGAATTTAAAAGAAGTCTGGTCGCGGATACAGACCGGTTATACAGACGTTCCGAAGTTCTGGATGATCTGGATGGTAAAAATTTTAATGACTGGGCTTACATTTTACTAAAGTATGAAGAGCTGATCAAAAAATACTCTCATAT
>Ga0102952_1000140_pt1 | contig 34398 bp, 43 predicted proteins | sample SalPon2A_C_D1_MG_FD_78506 | JGI IMG/M metagenome (GOLD analysis project Ga0102952, IMG submission 78506) | Soil microbial communities from South San Francisco under conditions of wetland restoration - Salt Pond MetaG R2A_C_D1_MG | ecosystem: Environmental > Terrestrial > Soil > Wetlands | place... | reverse complement strand
TAATTACAAAAAATACAATTCCGCTGCACAGGTTACAAATTCCGTCAAAAAGCAGGATCTTTTCACCGGAGGATTTTTCTTTATTCCACATCTTGGTGTTTAAAGCAGGTTGCTTGCAAGTTCGGCAAGTTCTGACCTCTCACCTTTCTGGAGATTAATATGGGCGTACAGCTTCTGTCCTTTCATTTTCTCGATCAGATGGCTCAGTCCGTTTGAAAGGCTGTCAAGGTATGGGTGATCTATCTGGAAGATATCTCCTGTAAGGATTACCTTTGTCCCCTCCCCGGCTCGGGTTATAATCGTTTTTACCTCATGTGGGGTCAGGTTTTGCGCCTCATCAACGATAAAATATATTCTTACCAGACTCCTTCCCCTGATGTAGGATAACGGCTCAATTTTCAGCTTCTCTTCCTTCAGCATGTTCTCGATTATCTTGTAGTTCTTTTCACCTCTTTTAAACTGGTTCTGCACAACACCCAGATTATCATAAAGAGGCTGCATGTATGGAAGAAGTTTCTCGTTTATATCCCCGGGCAGGTAACCAATGTCCCTGTTACTGAGAGGAACTATAGGTCTTGCTACATATATCTGAAGGTAGTTCTTCCTTTTTTCAACAGCGGCTGCTAGGGAAAGAAGCGTCTTCCCGGTTCCAGCCTTACCGGATATGGTCACAAGCCTGATATCGTCATCGAGGAGTGCGTTGAGGGCAAACGCCTGTTCTGCGTTCCTGGAGGATATTCCGAAAGCCTCGGTTTTTGATACCCTCTGTATCATTTCGCTATTCGGATTGTAGTAACCCAGGATGGATTTTTTGCCATTTCTCAATATCAGGTATTCATTGGGAATTAGCTTGTTCGCAAGATCCGTACTCTCAAACTCGATCTCATATGGTTTCTTGTACATCATGTCGATCAGCTCGGGCGAAAATCCTTCCACTATGCGGCTGCCTGCATAAACCGAGGATATATCCTTGATGTGGTCGGTCTTGTAATCCTGTGATAGAATACCGACTGATTTAGCCTTCATTCTAAGGTTTACGTCTTTCGAAACAAGGATCACTTTTCTGGAAGGATTGTCCTTGCTCAGACAGTAAGCAGTATTAAGAATGCGGTGGTCGGCAAGGTCCTTTGAAAAATTGTTCGCAAGGTTCTTGTCAAACTCGTAATTGAGCCTTATAGCTACTCTTCCGCTTCCGTTGGCGATCTTGATACCTTTTGAGAAAAGCTTGTCGCCGCTAAGAGAATCAAGCGTCCTTACGAATTCCCTTGCATGGAAATTCACGGATTCATTACCCTTTTTGAAATGATCGAGTTCTTCAATGACCGTGATGGGAATTACGACGTCATGTTCTTCGAACTGGTATAAACAGGAACTGTCGTGAAGTATTACATTGGTGTCTAGTACGAATATCTTTTTTCTGGACATATGAAGAAGAAATAATTTTAAGCTCGGTTTTCAGAAAATCAACCAGCAGATATATAATAACCAATATTGATAAATTTTGCCGGATAAAAAAATAACCGCTGGTAATTACACTTGTGTATGGGAGGATAAGCAGTATAACACCAGCGGTCAGTTTAAACACATATCGAAAACCTGAAATTATTATCATAAAAACAGTAGTCCTGATTCAAGCCGTATATATACTTAAATAACTGAGTATAAGTACTTAAGGTTGAAACCAATCGGCCAGAAGTTCAGGAAGTGCTTACCGGTAAACTACAGTCGTCCTCCCTGATCAATATACAGAATTTTGAAAATTCGGAATCATACGATAGAATCTGAATACTGATATATTTTTAATTACCGCAGTCATAAATCAAAATCACCAGGGAGTAATATTATGAAAAACAGCATTTATTTATCAGTATTCGTATCATCATTTCTTTTAATTCTTTCAGGCTGTATGACGCGTATACCCGAGACCGACACAACACCGCCTACAGTTTCTGTTACAGTAAACAGGGGAATGGGACATAATATCTTCAGTTCCACTGACGGCGAGTGGAATGCAGTTGAAAGCTGCATAAAAGTTCCCGGAACTCCGACAAAACTTACACTTGTAGCGGGTGATGCAGGAGGCGTTAAGTTCGCTTCCATCAAAGTGTTTCCGGCTTCGATAGTCCCCGATTCCGTAGAAGTAACTCCGGGTCCAGGAGAAGCATCTTACTCTATAAGAACGGAAAGACACGCGGACTTCCTGGAAATAACACTCACTCCGGCAGATGACGGTTCGGTAAGAACCGGTGCAACAGCTGTAGTGAACATAAACGGGGAACTTCCAATAGCGGTTACAGCCTCGGCCCTTGATTATTCAGGGAACGTAACGAACCTGCCACAGTTCGACCTGAGATCACCGGACGACCTGACAGTATGTAGAGGAAACAGGTAGTTTAGTAGATCACACACATAAACTTCAATTTAAACATATTATGAATTTGAGGTTTTATAATGGTCAGCTCTATATATGCCGCTGTTCTTGCTTTATGGATCTTATGGTTATCCCTCAGGGTGATAAGACTACGTCAAAAAAAGAAGGTTCGTCTCGGAGACGGCGGAGATCCGGAATTACGCGTAGCAATAAGAGTCCAGGGTAATGCAACAGAATATATTCCCATTGCGCTAATTCTTCTTTTTCTTCTCGAAATGAACGGTGCCGGTGTGGTTCTTATAAATTTGGCAGGGATCAGTCTTATCATAGGGAGGGTACTTCACTACAGGGCTTTGAAACTCGATAATATTCGTTTGCGTGCACTTGGGATGCAATTTACGATCTTTACTTTAATAGCTTTGTCCCTGTTGAATATCGCGTACGTAATATACAACTATTTTTGATACCTGCGCACATGGTCATCAGTTAGAGAAAAATATACTGATTCATTCATTAAACACAGATGCTCCTGCGTTCTTTTCCTTTCATCAGTAGATCAGGCACAGGTACATTCAAACGAGGAATTAATTTCTTGATCATCCTTCAGTCTTGATACATCACAACGCTTTGATTTATACTGAAAATCAGTACCGGAGAACTGGTCCGACTTAAAATATCTTCGCCAGTTACGATGCAGAGAATGTAATCAGGAGGTTCCGGAACAGGCGTTTTCATGCCCCGTGTACGGAGTTCACCTCCGCGTCAGCAAAAAAAAATGGGATGATTGCGGGTTTTAATACAAATCAGAGACCAGCATACTTGGCCTTTCTTTATTACGTATCCTTTTTAAATACAGGCCATACCACATTCCTGTCCACGCAAGAGGTGTTATTGCCATTGGCCAATTTGCATACGGAATTATTAACATTGCACAGTTTAAGCCGGGATTTTTAAGTATAGTCCAGTTTGCTGCAGGAGTATATACACTTGCACAGATAGGTTTTGGAAGTTTACTGACCACACAGATCGAACTTTGTATACACGCAGGATACGGGCAGGTTATCTGGAGTTTGAGCAAACTAACCGGAATGATTTAAATGAACCAGTTATGACTAATTATCACTACCCTGCAAAAATAAAAAACGGACCCTACAGTTTCTGGATAGGACTTTTACTGATGCTCGGGATTGGTGGTGCGGCAATTTATGGAAGTGTTTTTGCATTCAGACATATATTGCTTGAGCACAAGCTCTCAGATAAAGGTCAGCTAACCATAGCAGTCGTCGTAGAAAAAGAACAGATAGATTCAAATACATCACCCGAAGCAGATGAAGGTACTCTGTATATATTGAAATACAGGTTCGACACAGGTTCAGGACAAATAACAGGAAAAAGCAGGGTCAGTAAAAATACCTTCTCTTATACGAGAAAAGGAGCAAACATAAACGTGATTTATATGCCAGATAATCCAGAAATGAACATGCCCGCAGGAAATGAACTATCAAACCTTTTCTGGATCTTTGCTATTTTCGGACTTGTAATTGGTTTAGGGGCATCGATCGTTGTAATCGGAATGATAATAAAACGTATTCGTGGGGATTACGGCTCCCTATGATTTTCAAGACTGAATTTCCGATACGAACCCCGCTACGATTCTATTTATTTCATCAGGTCTTTCAATCATCGGGAAATGCCCGGCTCCACTTACTATCTCAATCCTTGCATGGGGTACGGACTTTTTTATCTGCTCAAACCAGGGAGAGGTCTCGCCGGGTTCAAGATGCATTCGAACACGTTCCGGAGTCATGGAGGTACTCTGCAGTACCAGCAGGGGTGCTTCAATATTTAAAAGTGCGTCATTCAGCTCTCCAGCGTCCCATCCGAGAGTACTTGCAAACAAAGGGACCCCCGTCTCTTCCGGCAAGGAAAGTGACCGCTGAATTATATGTTCTTTAAGTTTGGGGTCACATCCCTCAAAGAACATGTCTTCGAAAAACTTCTCTAGAAGTTTATGATATCCGGTACTTCTTATCCTCTCAATGGTTAAAATTTCAGCCTCGCTTCTATCACCCGGAGGTAATCCTCTACTGCCTTCGATAAGCACAATACCCTTAACTTTTTCAGGTGTATCAACATATGCCTGGATCACTACCCTACAACCCATACTGTGACCGATAAGTACCACATTCCGAAGACCCAATGCATTAATAATAGCAATAATATCCGAGGCACAGTTTTCAATGTTACTGTGTTCATGGTCAGGATCAGAAAAACCATGCCCCCGGAGATCAGATGTTATAACCTGATGACCGGTGCGAAAAAAATCAACCTGTTTTTGCCAGTCCTCATGGCTACAGGAAAATCCATGTACAAAGACAAGGGGTGGGTCGCCACTCCCTCTTTGTTCAAAGTAGAAATTTAATCCGTGTAGTTTTAAAAATGGCATTGTTAATCCCCTGGGTGCTCAGGCTGATCCAGTTTTGTATTCACGGCAAAGATATATAAAAAAGAGCCGGAGTATCCGGGGAGTCCTCAAGTTTTTGATTTTTATTGTTCAGCTTTTTTTACCAGCTATTGGTTCAATTATGTTACTGATATCCACCAGATTCCATTTCATACCCTTGTTCCTGTACAAACGCTTCCCCTTGTTTGGATAGTCACCAACGTCATGTAAAAGACGCTGTCCCGCAACAATGCATTTAAGCACTGAACTACCCGAATTTTTAAGCTTGTGGGGAATTCCGCCAGCGCGGTATCCGATAAAATCACCAGCTTTAACAGGGATTATTTCGTCTCCTATAATTGCCTCTGCCTCACCCTCAAGGATATAAACACATTCATCTTCATGATAATGCATATGAAGTTCTGTAGATTCATAACCGGGTTGGATCTCTATAATATGGAATCCCATACCCGTTAATCCTGTCATATCCCCAAGGGATTTATTAACTCTTCTTGCACCGGAATTCAAAAAATGGACTTTCTCAATCCCTTCATGATTCTCGATCTCTTCCTTTGTGACCAAATATTTTTCCATAGCACAATAACACCTGTTCCATAATTAAATTAAAATCATTAATCCTTTTGTGCATGCCAGTTACGAGGTATTGGCTGTAACATACCGACATGGTTACCTTCCGTGTCGGTAAATGAAATATATTTGCCAACACCGGGGATCTCCATTATATCACCGATAAGTTTGCCTCCGGCATGATCGACATTTTTAATTGATTTATTTATGTCATCGACGGCTATTACAATAATTGTATTTTGCATACCGGGCTCCGGACGTTTCTTATAGAATCCGCCATTAATGGTACCCGGCTCCTTCGGTCCTTTTTCATCGGTTTCCGTAGTTGTTGCCAGGACATAATGCCCCATATCCTCACCAAGCATCTGTGTTTTCCAGCCGAACACCGATTCATAGAACCCGGCCATCCTTTCCCTGTCATCATAAGGCATTTCGAAGTGAACGACCCTGTTCATAATCCCTTCTCCTTTTACATTATTTTGACTCTACCTATCAAAGTATGAATCTAGATTTGATTATACTGAAATTTTACTGATAATCGTGTTAATTCTGTTTATAGTAAAGATTATATGCATGGAGGTCATATGCAGACAATAACACCATGTCTCTGGTTCGACAGTAACGCGGAAGAAGCAGTGAATTTTTATATGTCTGTTTTCAGAAATTCGAAGATAAGAAATATCTCAAGGTACGGGGAAGTAGGCCATGAAATACACGGGATACCAAAGGGGTCCGTCTTAACTATTGAATTTGAACTTGATGGTCAGACATTTACCGCACTTAACGGTGGTCCTGTATTCAGGTTTAACGAGGCGGGCTCGTTTCAGGTAATCTGCGAATCACAGTAAGAAATCGATTATTACTGGGAAAAACTTTCAGAGGGTGGTGACGAAAGTTCACAGCGATGCGGCTGGCTAAAAGACAAATTCGGGGTTTCATGGCAAATAGTTCCCTCTGTCTTAATAGAGATGCTTACCAATAAAGATTCTGCAATGACGGATAGAGTCATGAACGCTTTTCTTCAAATGAAAAAACCGGATATAGAAACTTTAAAAGAGTCGTACTAAAATAACCGGGGGATACTTTTACTCATCTGCATTTAACCAGACTGATTACCAATAAAATATAAAAATGCTTCAGGAACTACTCGCACCCGAGATCCGGAAACAAATCGAGAACAAGAATTATACCACTTTGAAAGACACTATTTCCGGATGGGAACCAATCGTTATTGCCGATCTGCTGTTGAAACTTCCTGCGGAAGATCAGCCGGTATTATTCCGGCTCCTCGCAAGAGAGAAAGCAGCGGATGTATTCGCTTATCTTCCTGCAGAAGAACAGGAACAACTTCTTACGAATCTGGCAAATACACATTTACGTACCCTTCTTGAAGAGCTGGACCCTGACGACCGTACAAGGCTGTTCGAGGAACTCCCCGCTGAAATAACACAAAAGCTAATGGCGCTTTTGTCCCCGGAAGAATTAAGGGAAGCCAGAAAACTGCTCGGATATCCCGGGGATAGCATCGGACGACTGATGACCCCTGATTATATAGCCATACATCCTGACTGGACAATTAGTAAATCACTGGAGTATATAAGGAAATACGGCAGGGATGCAGAAACTGTAAATGTAATTTATATAGTTGATGAAAAAGGGAAGTTAATCGATGATCTTCGTCTCCGAACACTCATCCTTTCAGATACGGACCAGAAAGTAAGCTCAGTTATGGATAATCATTTTGTTTCTCTCTCGGCATATGACGACCAGGAAAAGGGGGTCCGGCTAATGCAGGATTATGACCGTGTAGCACTACCGGTAACCGATTCCGCTGGTACCCTTATCGGAATTGTTACAGTTGACGATATCCTGGATGTACTTGAAGAGGAAACCACAGAGGACATTCACAAACTGGGCGGACTTGAAGCAATAGACACTCCGTACCTGAGTACACCTTTCCCTCTGCTTGTGAAAAAACGTGCACGATGGCTTGTATTCCTGTTCCTAGGAGAAATGTTGACCGCTACGGCCATGGGTTATTTTCAGACCGAGATAGCAAGGGCTGTTGTTCTTGCCCTATTCATCCCTCTTATTATATCGAGTGGGGGAAACAGCGGCTCCCAGGCCGCAACTCTGATAATAAGAGCTATGGCAGTTGGAGAAATAACACTACATGACTGGTGGCGTGTCATGCGTCGTGAAATATTTTCAGGTCTCTCACTCGGAGCAATACTGGGAGTTATTGGTTTTCTGCGGATATTTATATGGCAACAATTATTTCACTTATACGGTGTTCACTGGGTACTTGTGGGAACAACCGTCACGTTCACACTACTTGGTGTAGTTATGTGGGGAACACTTTCAGGTTCAATGCTACCATTTATCCTTAGAAGATTCGGGCTTGATCCGGCAACTTCATCTGCACCGTTTGTTGCAACCCTGGTGGATGTTACCGGACTTGTGATCTATTTCAGCATTGCTGCATTGCTGCTTAGCGGAACACTCCTGTGATTCATATCTACTCTACTAAAATTATTGATTTTCATAATTGAAATATAATCAAGTCAATTCCTCTATTGGTCAGGCCACAGGTCCAGTTCGTAGAGTGTAAGGGTAAGATACCCGTGGTTTGTATAGCGACCCTCAAGATAAGGATCCTCGGAACCAAGTGTAGGGTCATCACTTGTTCTGTACTCGTAAGACATGTCATCGTCCGCACCGCTTCCGGAATTCCTCCATAGGTGATCAGGCCAGTATGTAGTAAGCTCCGGAATAAGATAAGAATCCTTATCACTATCAGACTCCGGCAGCCTTAAACGTGTTCCGTCACTGTCCACAACAGGCAGTGTAAATCGCTCGCACCGCGCCACGATGTTAAGAGTACTTCTCCAGCGTAGTTGTGTTAAACGAATTATTAGGTCATTCTTTTTATTACTGTCAAAACCATGGCTTATTCTCACTTTTGGATCTGAAGAACGACAATTGTCGGTATATATCCTGTAACCGTGATCATCATCACCATTGCTGACTTCACCAAGCACCTCGGTAATTACAACTCCGGTCCATCCCTCGGGATAATCCGGTAAGTCAATTTCATCATATTCGGCATTCTCACGATGGTGGATCTCGCGGTATGAGATCTGAATCCATGGAGGGATCCCTATAACCGTACTTCTAATCCTGATTTTGCTACCATCCCTGCCCCGGTCCCATAACAGACGGGCATCGTAAGGGGGAGTGTCATCAGGGTCAGGTATCACTTCATACCAGAAGTTGTCCTTACGATCTGTTTCATATTCAGTAGCACCGTAAAAAATAAGTAAACTTCCATCGAATTCCCTGTACGTATCCGGCTCTATCGGTAAAGTTGAAATTCCTTCCGGATGAGTTGCCGAGGTGAATGTCACATTCTCGAAAGGATCCAGACCTGTACTTTCTCCGTCGTCATCACCACCTGGTAGCGGCATGCACGAGAAAACCAGAAAAAGAAGTGCTGCAACCGGAATCGGAGTAAAGAATTTGATTTTGGACGTTTTGAAAAACATTTCACTTAACAGGACTAAAATTCAGGCTTTTTAAATCATGGGTTAAAAATCAGTACTTCTATAAGAACAATACAAACCCATTATAAGACATCCAGGGAAAATCACAAAATCATAAACATGCCGATGATTCCGACGATTAAATGAAAGGGTAATATCAATCATACAGAAAATTACGTAAAATGGGTTTTGTAATTGTTAAAAAATGTCTATAAAAGCAATTATCCAATTATCCGGTTTTAATTTAACTCAGTTGTTTGGATAGAATCCGGAACCGACAATATATGTTTTATCACCCGACTCCACTTTCTTTACGAAAGTCTGCTTTAGTGCGGAGGTATTCTGTCCCGGCAGATACCAGTAGTATTCCACCCAGGCACTACCCTTCTCCATGGCAGCAGTTATGTAGTCCTTTACAAGAGTCTTCCCCTTAAGGTCTTTCACGTCCATCAGGTTTTTTCCTTCAAGACTTGGCTGCGCCGGGTTCACCAGCTCTGTACCGTCAGGACTGTTAACGAATACGTATGTATCCATGAAAACAAAAGGTCCTTGTTTGTCACGAAGACTATCGAATGCTTTTTCTCCATTCGCAGATACCAGCCCGGCTGCACGGTTTACAACGTCCTCGATGATGGCCTTGTCCATGCGCATGTTGTAGACACCCGAACCAATTATCCGTTTCTCACCTGAAGGAAAGGTCACACGCTTTACAAAGGTTGATTTCCATGTCGGGAAAATGTTCCCGGGTTCGGGATACATATAATTTATCCACCCCTCACCGGACGGACTTGTGCCTGTATCGATGATCATCTGCCCGATGGGTCTTCCTATGTTGTCCTTAAGGTCACGCATGTTGCGCCCCTCAATGCCTGGGTCAGGTGCGAAAAACAACCTCGTCCCGTTAGTATCCCATACAAAGAAATAGGTATCCCCATTGAACCACTTTGTCCCCTTTTGACGAAACTCATGGTAAGATGCCTCACCCTTTTCCTCGAAAACAGCAGCTCCTTCCCTAACGAGGTTCATCAGCTCCGTGGCCGTCATCTTCCCGGCAACAGTTGCCGATCTGGGTGCGTCCGCAAGGTAAACACCACTACCTACCAGTACCCACTGATCCCCAATTTTTGCCTTGCTGACATATGCGGACTTCTGTGTTGAAACACTGTCACCGGGTTTCGGCCACATATAATCAAGCCAGCCGGAACCCTCTGTTTGAACTAAATTTATCATCTCGCGTATCAACTGTTTGCCGTTTGTATCCTTCATGTCCAGAAGATTTTTCCCTTCAAGTATAGGAAATGCCGAATTAACAAGAACCACACCATTCATATCAAATACAAAAATATAAGAATTCTTTACAATGAACCGACCGATCGGATCATGAAATAGCGGGAATGCGTCCGCCCCCTTCATATCTATCTGTTTAATTGCATCTTTAACTTCATCAACCACAAATGCCCTTTCCATACTGTCGTTGTACATTCCGCTGCCGACAACATAACTTTTCCCTGACGGAGCCTTAACCACTTTTACATAACTGCTTTTCCATCTTGGAAGCAGATCTCCGGGAACAAACCACTCATAGTGATACCAACCAGCTGGTTTATCCGGGTATGTGGTTGCAGTTTCTATTATCCCCTTTATTATCAGCTTTCCGTTAATATCCTTAAGCTGCATCTGGTTTTTCCCCTCGAGAGATGCGTCGATGTTAACCATCATGTTTCCCTCGGTATCAACAACAAAGATATAAGTTTCTCCTTTTCGCCAGCGGCTGTCAGGCACACGGAAATCCTTGAATGCGTCTTCCCCTTTTGTCCTGATCAGCTCTGCCGCATCATCAACCAGATTAACCAGCTGCCCTGTTTCTTCGTTTTGGTACGAATTGCCAGTAGCTGCAAGAACTGGTTTCCCGAATAAAAAACAGATCGATATCAGAAAGAAAACCAGGGAAAACGTATATAGATTTATTCCGAATGAGATCCTTTTTAAAAACATAATTCCCTCCCTGCTCTCAACCGCCGGCGACTACAATCACCAGGGTAAAGATATATATTTTGATTGCCCTTATATACGGGATTTACTTTTTTTAATTGAATGATCTATTAGTTGTATGAAATTTATAATTTGCTCTTCGTGTAAAAGTAAAAACAACTGATCTGAGGTAAATCTGACCCGGGGCCGGAGCTTCAGGACCCCCGTTTCCAGAAATATGTCTGCCCGGAGCAAACCGGTTTGAAACGCCTTTATCAGGTGAGTGATCCGTGAATATCATTCTTCTCTGGTCCAAAATATTTATTTACCCACAAGCAATTATAGGTTAATCAGGAAGGAAGAACAATCTTATTTTTATGAAGAGTTAAGAAAAGGATCGGGTCTTAACCCCATTTTTTGCCGATCTCTTCAAGACCGGCTTTTTTGAGAACATCGGGTGTCATTACGATCCGGAACTCAACGTCAGCCTCGAATGTCAGGAACCATGGCTCTGCAAGTGCAGGAACCTTCGATGGATCAGCAAGATCTGCAATTATCACTGCTCCCCGGCGGCCGTTCCGTTCTGTGAAATATACAGCTTCAGGTTTTATAGTCTCAAGAATAGTATTTACTTTTGAACCCACTGTACCGTCTTTAACTGCGGCGTTAAATGGCTGATGGGGGAATGTTACATTCATCATTATCCTCATAATTTTCTTTCTCCGTATTGCTTATTGACCGCAAAAGGATTTTTGCAGCCTGAAATGTATTATAATGAGAGATTCCCGGAAGGATACGAATATTTTTAGTAATAAAATAAAGTGTCCGGATCGATCAGCGGTTATTGGTATACCCTGACAGGTCTCCATCGATCTCGACATTAACAGCATGATAATTGACCGTTAACGTGTGTTCCTCGGACATGAATTTGCAAGTGATAGTTTTCGGGGCTATATTTATAATATTTTATTCTTGCAACTGTCCAGTTTGCCATTACATCCGGGTTTTCATCAACATCCGCGAGGATGCTTTTCTCACCTATCCTGAAGTCTTTAAGTTCATTTTCCCCAGCTTTTGCAGAATTTGAGTAAGGAAGGTTACATAGAATTAAAAAAAGTATAAGAAATTTTGTCTTAATACTCACTATTCCATCACATGATTATTGCAAATGGTAATTTGAGAATATCTATTTCACAAGTGGAACTTCGCTAACAGGTGTGACCTTGCTGGTACAGCGTTTGAATCCGGGCATCAGGAATTCATCAATCGCCTTGGAGTCCTTAGCCTCAACAAGATAATAAATCACATGCTCTGCAAAAGCACCGTATACGGCCAGAAGCTTTACACCCTTTGCTTTAGGGTCATACAGAGTCCTTGACCCTCCAGCGTCTTTAGGACAGAGTCCGGGAGTATGTGTTTGCGTGATGTGGAAAAGCATAGATTTCCTCCTCTAATGTTTATTTCTAAGGTGAGCTTTTAATATAAGTTTATTATATTCCAAATTAGATCAAATCGTTAATAATGTTTTATAATCCCACTTTATTATCGGATTTGTATCTGCAGAAAAATCAGGACTTTCTCAAAAATTTTCCAATTATGAATTTGATCATATACTGTTTGTACTACTTCTTTTATTTCTGTACATATCAGTATCAGCATTATGTATCAGGGCTTCTATTTCATTACCGTTTTCCGGAAAAACGGCTATACCAATGCTGCAGCTAATACTGCATAGTTTCCCTGATATTTCAAAAGGTACTGTTAGTGCATTACTGATCTTTTCTTTTATCATTCCTGCATCTTCAGGACGTTTTATATCGTTCAGAAGTACTGCGAATTCGTCACCGCCAAGCCGACCTGCTGTATCTGATTGACGTACAGATCGTGTCAAACGGTTTGCTACTTCCCGAAGTACATGATCGCCCATGTAATGGCCATAGGTATCATTCACCTGCTTGAATTCATCCAGGTCAATATACAACACTGCCAACCCCGACTGTTCGCGTCGGGCTCTTTTCAGGGAAGATTCAAGACGGTCAAGAAAAAGGTTTCGGTCCGGAAGACCGGTCAGCTTATCATGTTGAGCCATGTATTCCAGCCTGGTGAGCATTTTCCTGAGTTCAACAGCCGAAGCTACCTGGTCTGATACAAATTCGAGAAGTTCCCTGTCCTCTTCACTGTAGCTCACAAAATCCGAATAACTCTGCACAACCAGCGCCCCTATGATTCCCGTGGCGGACCTTAGCGGAACACCAAGCCTGTTTGGAGCATGTCTCCCGTTGGCTTTCTCGATTTTCGGGACCACACGATCAGCAGTTTCAGGTGTAAGCAACATCGCTCTTCCAGTTCGGATAACACGTGCGGCCAATGTATCCGAAAAGATCGTTTGCGGTGTGGGTGCAATGTTGAATTCGTCCACATAATACGGGAACCCGATTTCTTCACTTTCAGGATCGCAAAGTGCAATGAAAAAATTATCGGCAGGCAGGAGTTCCTTTATCACTTTGTGAATATATTTCAGCAAAACTTTTAGGTCGCCGGGTTCATGTGCTGCTTGAGATATCGCATAGACAGCCTTCTGCGTGGTTTCAGCCCGTTTTTGTTGTGTTATATCACGTGCGACAGCGACTCTTACCTGGTCACTCTCGGACCAGCGGGCTGACCACATTATATGCACAACCTTACCGTCCTTCCGTATATAACGATTTTCCAGGTGGGTTTTCCACTCGCCATTAAGTATATCATTAATTGAGTTTCTGGTCTGTTCCCGGTCGTCGGGATGCACAAAATCCATGACAGGCCGTCCGACCATCTCCCCCGGGTTATAGCCGAAAACGCGCTCACTCGCAGCACTGACATAAACGAAATAGCTCTCACGGTCCACTACACAGACTACATCGAGCAGAAGGTCGATGAAATTATCGGGCGGATCAAAAGTGTTATTACCCATTAAGTAACTAAAAAATTTTTTAAGTAATTCCTCGCAGGGAATTAAGAAGATTTTTTATATTAATAAAATATTATAATGCAAAAATGGTTTCATCATATAATATCATGCAGTTTAATACCGTATCGGTATTGATCTGAATACTTTAAATTCTGTTAAATTCTCTCTCACTTAAACCCGACACCGCAACTTTTACAATTCTCCGGCAGGGTGAGTCTTGACTGCAAACCTATCCTGTAGCCGCACCTCGGGCATTTCTGTGTGAACTGGATAATCCCGTCGAGACAAACAAGGATAAGTAGAAGGATAAATATGAAAATCCCCGCCCTGCCCGACAAACCTATGAACAGGTCAAAGACGATAGCGCTTATGAAGAAAAGTGTGGTGAAGACATACATATATACCATCCCGTTCTGCCATTGCCTGAGCCTTATACGTTCACTTTCGTTTAATGGTTTCATGTATTTTTTATGCCGGTCATTTTTTGACTGTACTACTGATGATAAATTATAATTATATAAAATTATGATAGAAAGGCAGTTGGGTATTTTCGTTCACAGCAAGCATTTTGGTTTATTCACCAGAATTATCCTTGTTCCTGCCGGAACATTTTTCAATTTCCTAGACTAATAGAAGACTTGATAAAACCTCAACATCTTCTATTGATCTTTTATGGAATCCGGGGATACCCGGCAAAGTCACCATTTTCTATAAAGAAAATTAAATCAACTTTATTATAAGGAGGCAATTTTATGATTATAAGAAATATACTAAGATCATTCACCGTAACCCTGTTAGTCACATTATTGACCTTAGGAACTATAGTCAGTGATGCTAACGCAAAATATCCAACTTCCGGAAGCAGTGCAGGGAGTCTCGGGAAGGTAACAGTAGGCACTGACGTATCAGAATGGAACGTAGGCAACGGTCAGTTCAACGGCGAGTTCACAGTTACTGAACGGCAGGGGATAGAGCTGGGAATGAGAATACAGAAGCGTTTTGTAGGACCGGTAGAAGTAACACCGGATAATGGATACAGAACCGGAATATATGAAGTAAAAACAGGTGATACAGGAGGTAACAACGCAACATGGAACTACGACTGGCATATCGACCTTTCGAATGCAAGGGGAAACGCAAAAGGAAAAACCCTTTCTGATTACAGACTCGTTCTTGAGCAGGATTTTACCAATGAGAGTTTATTCGAAACATTCGGTGCACACCCGGTAGAACTTCCCCTGATCCCCGGAGTTTGTTCTCCCGAAACTTTCGATCCTGACAGTCTCTGCCAGCAGTCATGGAACCCGGGATTCGGAAATGACGATTTTGATCCCGATGCAGAAGGAACCTACCACCTTCGTCTGCTGCTGATACCATATACATTCAACGGACCACCGGTTTCTGTGTCTATAGAAGTAAATGTGACTGACTAATTCAGTCAAATAGAAAACTAAAAAGCCCTAAGTCAGTAAGTCCCGCTTTTATAATCGGCGGGACTTTTTTATATAATATTTTTATGTAAAGATTTTTCGTCTATCATTGGGGGAACAACGTATTAATCATGAAATAAAAAATCCATAAAACCTAAGCTATAATAAATTTATAAACATATAAATCCGAGAATCAATAAGTGTAATTCTTATAGTGAACACGCTTTTTAACAAATTTTGTTATAGTGCCTAATGTCACCAGCTCTCGAACATCTGTAAAGATCATTAATGGATAATCAAATAAACAGGAACCTCTTTGGAAATCAAAATCACTTATTCGAATATCGACCAGCTTCTTAACTGTATAGAAGATAATACATAGGAACCCTTTCTTATATTATTTACTTTCTGAATTGAGTTCGATCTTTTATTAAACAAAAAACAGGTTGTTCCGTGTGATATTGACTTCGGATATACCAAAATTAGGAGGTTATTATGGCAATACCTGGAATTATCACCCTTAACAACCGGAAAACTATACTTGACGAAAATATATTACAGCAATTCATAAAGTGGATACGTGGTCAGATTCTTCATCCTTATGACTCCAGCTACGATGATACTAGAAAGGTCTGGAATGGCATGATCGATAACAGACCAGCACTAATTGTACGGTGCAGGGGAATCGCAGACGTTATTAATAGCGTCCGTTTTGCCAGAGAACACGATCTGCTCGTATCCGTTCGTGGTGGAGGTCACAGCCTGGCCGGTCATGGAGTATGTAATGGTGGTCTGATGATAGACCTCTCACTTATGAACAGCATACGTGTTGACCCTGTGTTACACAAACTGCCCGTGCTGAAGGCGGCGTAAGATGGCGTGATTTCGACCACGAAACACAGGTCTTCGGTTTGGCAACTACAGGTGGAACAAACTCGGACACAGGAATTTCCGGTCTTACACTCGGGGGGTGGTCTGGGGTGGCTGGCGGGGAAATACGGACTGACATGTGACAATCTACTTTCAGCTGACGTGGCAACTGCTGACGGAAATCTTCTAACTGCGAGTTCCAGAGAGAATGAGGATCTGTTTTGGGGACTCAGGGGTGGCAGCGGTAATTTTGGAATTGTTACTTCATTCAATTACCAGCTCCATAAAGTTGGAAGAATCTTCGCAGGAATGGTGATTCATCCATTCGAAAGCGCCAGGGAAGTACTTCGTTTTTATCGTGATTTCTCAACAGCTATCCCTGATGAAGTAAATACGGTGTGTAATCTCTTAACAACCCCTGAAGGCAGAAAAATGGTCGCTATTACTTGCTGTTACAACGGTTCACTCAAAAAAGGAGAACGGATTCTTAAACCACTCAGGGATTTCGGCTCGCCAGTTGCTGATAAGATCATCCCAATGCCTTACACAGTACTTCAATCCATGACCGATGACATCTTTCCGCGTGGGAGGCAGTACTGCTGGAAAGCCAGGCTGATTAATCAGCTGTCTGACGAAACTATAGAGATAATGATCAATTACTTCTCCACTGTGCCGTCTCCTTTTACGGTCATAGGTTTACAGCAGCTGGGGAATGCCACCAACCGTGTAAACCCGGACGAAACTGCTTTTAGTCACCGGGAGGCACTTTATGATTTTCTCATGCTATCAGGGTGGGAAGATCCTGCTGCAACCAAGCAGAATATAAGCTGGACACGCAAACTAAACGATGCAATGCAACCACATCTGCACGGTGGTATTTATGTAAACGCATATACAGAAGATTTTAAAAAAGGGATCAGGGCAGCATACCGTCCCGATACTTATAAGAAATTGGTCAATCTGAAAAATAAATATGACCCAGTAAACTTCTTTCGCCTCAATCCCAACATACAGCCAACAATATAGTTAGAAAAATTTCTCTTACCAATAAACCGAACCTTGTCAGGACAGTCGCCTGAAAGCACCAAGAACCACATATAATTCTACACAGACAACGAGTATACCGAAAGCCAGTGAGATACGCGCCTTTGAGATGGTCAGATATAATGGAGTCAAACCACCCACTAACAATGCCGCTGCTACGATCAGAGTGGCTTTCAGGTCGACATTCCCATGAGGGTAATACTCAATAACAGCTCCAAGCCCGACAGGTGGTAGCAGGATTGCAACTGATTTTGATAGGTTTCCTCCGCTTATTTTAATTGCATAGAAAGAGTATATTGCTTTTTTTATCACGATTCGGACTAATCTATGGTCTGCATTGTGATACATAGTTTATATTTTTCTGCCTCGTGTTTATGAATATTTCATATCCGGGTGGTGATACTATTCCTATAAATCGAGCTCACCAAAAAAGTTTATGTCCTATTTTTAGTGAGCTCGAATATCTAAAATCAAACATCTTTAAAACTTATTGCTCCGGATAGAACCCCGAACCGACAATATAGGTATTCTTCCCCGACTTCACTTTTTTTACATATGTCTCTTTGAGTGCAGGTGTATTTTCTCCGGGCTTGTACCAGTAGTATTCAACCCACGCACTCCCGTTTTTCAGCGCAGCTGCAGTATATTCACGCACAAATGCCTTCCCCTTAAGGTCCTTTATATTCATAAGATGCTTACCTTCAAGACTGGGTTGGGCGGGATTGACCAATTGAGTTCCATCTTTAGTCATAACGAATACATAGGCATCCATGAAGACAAATGGACCAGTCTTGTCCCGTAACCGGTTGAAGGCTTTCTTTCCCTTCTCCGAAATCAGTTCAGCAGCACGGTTTACTTCATCCTCTACAAACACCCTGTCCATTTGCATATTGTAGATACCGCAACCTATGATGTATTTTTTTCCGTCCGGGAATGTAACCTTCTTTACAAATGTAGACTTCCATTCAGGGAACATTCCTCCCGGTTCAGGATACATATAGTGGATCCATCCTTCACCTGTCCGGCTTTCCCCCGTGTTAAGAATCATCTGTCCGATAGGTCTTCCCTTAATATCCTCCAGGTCGGTCATATTCTTTCCTTCCCCGGCAGGATTGGCAGCATGGAAAACTCTTGTGCCGTTCATATCCCAGACAAAGAAATAGGTATCGTCATGGAACCATTTAGAACCCTTTTTACGAAACTCCGGATAAGCCTTTTCACCCTTCTTCTCAAACTCTTCCGCCGCATTTCTTACGAGTTTCATCAGTTGCGGAGCGGTCATTTTTTTTGCAGTCGGTTTTTCCCTGGGGGCATCAGCCAGATAAACGCCGCTGCCCACCAGTACCCACTGGTCTCCCATTTTTGCCTTGCTGACGTAGGCTGACTTCTGTGTTGATACACTATCCCCGGGCTTGGGCCACATATAGTTGACCCAGCCTGAGTCTCTTTTCTTTACGACTTTAAGCATATCCCTGATAACCTTTTTCCCCCGAGTGTCCTTCATATCCATGAGGTTACGTCCTTCAAGATTGGGGAAGGCGGGGTTGACCAGATCATTACCCTTTTCATCAAACACAAAAATATATGCATCCTTCGCAATAAAAGGACCTTTCTGATCATAGAATAGCGGAAAAGCTGCCTTTCCATTCTTCTCGATCCGGGCAACGGCATTTTCTACCATATCAACAACGAAAACCGGTTCCATTCGGTCATTGTACACGCCGCTTCCGACAATATAGCTTTTCCCTGAGGGTGCCCTTACCAGCTCCACGTAAGTGCTTTTCCAGCGCGGGATAAGACCTCCGGGAACAGGCCACTCATAGTGATACCATCCCCCGGGTTCATCAGGTGACGTCCTTGCTGCACTTATAAGCCCCTTTATAATAGGTTTGCCGTTGACATCCTTGAGGTTTATTACGTTCCTGCCTTCCATTTCCGGATCCGGATGTACCAGCATCTTGCCTTCGGGATTTAGCACGAAGATATAATCCTCCCCGTGACGCCAACGACTTCCTGGAACACGGAATTCTGTGAATGATGATTCTCCTTTTATCCTTACCTGCTCTGAGGCATCATTTACCAGGTTAACCAGTTCCTTCGTTTCCGGATACTGGAAAGACTGTTCAGAGCTGTAGCCGGTAGTCATTCTACCATTCATGCAACCGCTTAGAATAAAAAGAACTCCAAGCAGTGGAAATAATCCCAGAGCAGGGATCTTATCTTGTATGAACATATTTCCTCCCTACCCCGTAACGGTGGTACACCGTATTAGGCGGGGCTTTAGTTTGATAGTATAAATCTGATGATTTTAGCAAATCATATTTTCCTATATCTAGATGATATTCTGAAATCTCTAAAGGAGTTAAAGATAAAATACGTGAATCTTTGAAGAGAGAACTTCTGGTTAAAACATTCTGCTCATCTTTGCATTTACAAATTAATATGCAAGATGAGTTGAAAAACATTCTGGTGTCAATGAATCCGGGAAATCTCATATATTCATGATCCAGTATTTAAGACCAACACCTGATGTAAATTTAAATGTATAAAATTATAAGAACAACTATTATTTTATTAATCCGGTAAATAGCTTACATGGATGATTAAAGAGCATTGAGACCCTGGCATTATACCATTTCAATAATTAATAGTCCTACCAATAATACGCGATAAACCGGGGGTTTACCCATTTATTCAGTCTTATGTTTGTATGGATACTTCAGTGCGGGTATATGACCTATCTGTATCAGAAAATTAAGATCATCCGCGTTCTCCCATATCCTGGTTATCTTACCATTTTCAATATGCATAATAGCCATCCCGTCCGAGCTATAACTATTGCCTGACTTTTTATCGGTTCCGCTTACGTTATACCTGACCGCAACTTTTTTACCCTCGGCAACCGTGTCGTTCATAACCACTTTAAGGTCGGGAGACATAATATGATTCAGTCTCACGTAATCCCTAAAAGCTGCAGTCCCGAACCTGTCCCCCTTATGGTCAGGTCTGTAGAACTCAATATCCGGATAAATTATTTCATCAATTAACTCCGTATTTTTCGAGTTCAGGATCTCTTCGAAGAAAAGTCTTGCGACCTCCCTGTTTCTATCAGTCTCATTACTGCAGGAGAAATAGGTTAAACAAACCAGAAAGATCATAATTTGCACTGAAGCCTTTCTCATGTACTTTGGATTATCTGTGAATTTAATCAAAGGCGTGCCCTCTCGGAATATATTTGTTTAAACAGAACATCTCTACAAACTTTATAACTATTATTGATACAATTGATACAAAATTCCGGGTTCTGAAGCAAAAAGTATTTTTTACATCTTCGGGAGAAGAAGGTCCTCGAGAAAGAACGCTGACAACTCTGAGCGACCGGACAATCCGGACTTGGAATAGATCGAATTTGTCTGGGTGCGAACCGTTTTTTCACTCGTATTCCTGAGCCTGGCTATTTCCTTTATGCTAAGCCCTTTTAATAATAGAAAAGCCACCCGTTTCTCCGCCTCGGTAAGCTCCCACTTGTCCAGCTGTTTGTTGATCTCCAAACTTAATCCGTCGATGTAAGTCTTTGACACTCGCTTCCATTTCTGGGCTTCAATATTAAGTTCATTAGAAAATTTCTGCTCTCTGGCGAGGTTATGCTGAATACTGTAGCGGCTTTTTATGAGGTAATAGACCCCGGCCAGCGCAGTGAGAGCCACAATTGACTCTATCGTAATGTGCCAGGACGCCACTCCACTGAAATAATCCTTGTATATATCCACGGAAGTCAAAGCAGCTATAAAGACCAGGATTGCAGCTATCGTCCATCGTTCATTTCTCTCCATGTCACATTAATTTAATCGTCATCATGGTCATTGTCATGTCTTCCGTGTTTAAAGTCAGATTCATGTTCGACCTCCCCCAGAACAAGCTCGGTCCCCATTAAATTTAGTGTCTGAGTTGTGCTGTTGTAATTATTATAAAGATATCCCATCCATGAAAGCGTAAGGACCACGAACAATATTCCCATGATCGGTCTTGTACTTACGATCCCCGGTTTGTTGGTTTTTATATTCTTTTTCCCGTCAAACATGCTTGACCACAGGGAATCATTATGTCTTAGGTGGTGAAATACGATCCCGCCAATATGAACTATAACACTGATCAGGAATATATTTGCCAGTAGTTCATGGAGTTCCTCAAGAAAATCACTTTCGCCACCGGTTGCCATTAATATACCAGAGGTTGCCAGCCCGCCAGCACATGCGAACATGATAACAGCAGCATAGCTTGAAGCAGGGTTATGACCAAGATAGTTCCTGGTCTTCGATATAACCGCATCTACGAAATACTGGAGTAATTCAACAGGTCTTAATCTAAAAGAAGAAAAACGTGCATAGGTACTGCCCGCAAAACCCCAGATGGTCCTGAGTACCAGTAAGAAAGCAATAGTCAGACCCGCAAGCATGTGATAACTGAAAAACCGGCTTTCATCATCCACGGTTTTTACGATTATGAATGCCGACAGAAACAGGAATGCAAAAGCCCAGTGAAAAAAACGCGTGGGCAGGTCGTAAACAGTTATTTTTTTCATAATAACCCTCCCGTTATACATATATGCTATAACTATATGAAAGGGGGGTTAATTCCGCATCGGTCATTTGTTGTATAAACAGGTATTTAATGCGTTTTATGTATGAAATGGTGGTATCTCGGGGTTAAAAAATGCGATCTGTAACTTTTTAAATCCTTTAGTTTTCCCTTTATTTTTTTATCAGTACTAAATATCCCTTAAAATATAAATAAGTGCTGCAACAGAATTACTTTTGGTGAAACAGGTATTTATCAATGGCAGAGAGCAAAGACTTAGTTAACTATATAACAGATATGCTGCAGGACCTGGGTCGAATCGATGCAAAATACATGTTCGGTGACTGGGGACTTTATCTCGACGGGCTTTTCTTTGCCATATTAGTAGATGACAACTTATTTGTGAAAGTAGATGATCAAAGCAGAGAATCCTTTGAAAGGGATAAACTGGAGCAGTTTTCGTATATGAGAAAAGGCAAGAGGTGTTTCCTTTCATATTATAAAGTGCCGGATGAAGCGATCGATGATATTGACTCGCTTAAGTACTGGGCACAGCTGGGGTACCAGGCGGCTCTGCGAGCAAATGAGAAAAGTTGAGACAAAATAGAAATATACAATCCTGAAATCAACCTCAATCCTTATATTTCTAGGTTTTTATTGTTCACATTCGACCTTAAGCCGCGCCTGTTTTCTTATACCCACGAGGCTTTGATTTATGATCGTTCCATCCTGTATTCTGAAGTTTACCAGGTCCTGACCTTTAAGTTCCGGGTGTTCTTTAAAGAATGCATTAACCGTCACGTTGAAGCGGGAGAACATTTCCCTGTTGCGACACATACATTTTTTATGTTCACCGCCGGATTCCATGCATCCCATAACAGCAGATGATATAGAATCTATCTGGTTCTGTATTTCCTTAAGTCCTGCTACGGTTTGACTATCAGTAATCTCGAGGTTCCCAGCAGCAATAGGTATATTCGGGATGATAAAAAACAAATATATCAGGGTAGGTTTCATGTGCACTTTAAAGTTTTAGAAGTAGAATCAATAGTAGTATTGTGGTGAGGCAGGACAGAACAGTCCTGATATCGTTCCATCTGTTCCAGAAATGCTCGAAATCATTACGGGCTGTTTTTAGTTCCGCATCTTCCATAGTGCTGACATCCAGAACCTTTAGTTTGTTATTCAACGGTACATTTACGATAAAAGTCGGTAGCTGAACACCAATAAGATAGGTAAGAACAGCAATTAGTAAAAAAAACAGCTCGAAACCATGTAGTTGCCCGAAGCCAAGTGCAGCAGAAATTATTAAAACTACGATCGAACCTACCCAGACCGATATAAAAACGGGTTGGTTATTTTGAATAACACCGTCCATAACCTGGAAAGCACGGATAAACTCCCTGTCGTTTAATATTTTAATACCCGGCATTACCACTACCGCAAATGCAAACAGGAATCCCGCGACAAGAGAACACAGTATTACCGCCAGTATCAAGGTAAAATAAAAAAATCCCATGAACTACCCTCAAATGCGTAAAAGGCCTTACACTCCGCATATGGAACGCAGGTCTTGTTGATTTGTTAGATATTTATTTTATTATCAGCTTGCTTTAACACCTTTTTATCCATTTAACGTTCTCTCCGGTGTTTAATTGTTCTCCCGGAATGCTATCGTTATCATGCCAGATCGAAGCGGTCAAGATTCATCACCTTGTCCCAGGCAGCTACAAAGTCCTTAATGAACTTCTCCAGGGAGTCACCACTTCCGTACACTTCAGCCAAAGCCCGAAGCTCTGCGTTCGAACCGAAGATGAGATCTGCACGCGTAGCGGTCCATTTTAGATCACCGGTTTTACGATTCCGACCTTCAAACAGTTCCTCAGCCTCGGAAGTTGCCTTCCATGTTGTTCCCATATCTAGGATGTTAAGGAAGAAGTCGTTGGTGAGCGCGCCAGGATTATCAGTGAAGACTCCATGATCCGAGTCATCGTAGTTGGTTTCCAGCACACGCATACCGCCAAGAAGAACCGTCATCTCGGGGGCAGTAAGCGATAATAATTGAGCCCGGTCAACCAGCATCTCTTCAGGCGTTGCATTGCGCATTGTCTTGTAGTAGTTACGGAAGCCGTCGGCTTCCGGCTTAAGCCATCCAACCGACTCCACATCGGTTTGTTCCTGCAATGCGTCGGCTCGTCCCGGTGTAAAGGGAACCGTTACCTTGTGACCTGCATTCTCTGCAGCCTTCTCAATAGCAGCGCAACCTCCCAGAACAATAAGGTCGGCCATCGAAACCTTCTTGTCACCTTTCTGTGCTCCGTTGAACTCTTTCTGTATACCCTCAAGTTTTTCGAGTACTTTCTTCAGTTGAGCCGGTTTGTTTACCTCCCAGTCCTTCTGCGGAGCAAGGCGAATGCGTGCACCGTTTGCGCCACCGCGCTTATCAGAATCACGGTATGTAGATGCTGAAGCCCAGGCTGTTGATACCAGTTTGGAAACAGAAAGTCCTGAAGCAAGTACCTCCCCCTTCAGTTCAGTAATGTCTTTATCATTAATAACTTTATATGTTACCTCTGGTATCGGGTCCTGCCAGAGCAGATCTTCATCGGGGACCTCGGGGCCTATATAACGCGACTTGGGTCCCATATCCCTGTGGACCAGCTTAAACCATGCACGTGCGAAGGCGTCCGCAAATTCGTCCGGGTTCTCATAGAAATGTCTTGTGATCTTCTCATAGTCCGGATCAACCTTCAGGGAAAGGTCTGTGGTTAGCATAAATGGTGCGTTTTTCTTGTTTGGATCGTGTGCATCCGGAACGGTACCTTCCATCGCTCCGCCCTTGGGCTTCCACTGCGACTTGCCGGCTGGGCTCTTGGTAAGCTCCCATTCATATTCAAGGAGATTCTTCAGGAAATTGTTGCTCCACCGGGTTGGCGTTTGTGACCAGGTTCCTTCAAGACCGCTTGTGATCGTATCAGGACCTTTGCCTGTGTCATAACTGTTTTCCCAGCCGAGTCCCTGCTGCTCGATAGGGGCAGCCTCGGGGTCCGGGCCGACATTATCTTCCGGTCCTGCACCGTGGACTTTCCCGAATGTGTGTCCACCGGCAATGAGCGCGACCGTTTCATAGTCATTCATCGCCATTCGTTTGAACGACTGACGAATGTAGTTCGCAGCCTTTTTCGGATCCGGTTCACCGTTTGGTCCTTCCGGATTTACATATATCAGACCCATGTGGTCGGCGGCGAGCCTTCCCTCGAGATTCCCCTTATCATCGTGACGCTCGTCTGCGAGCCACTCGTGTTCAGGTCCCCAGTTGATATCTTTCTCTGGTTCCCAAATGTCTTCACGACCACCCCCGAAACCGAATGTCTTGAAACCCATCGATTCGAGGGCGCAGTTACCGGCCAGGATAATCAGATCAGCCCATGATATTTTTTTTCCGTATTTCTGCTTTACCGGCCAGAGCAAACGGCGTGCCTTGTCAAGGCTTACATTGTCCGGCCAACTGTTTACAGGAGCAAAACGCTGGTTGCCTGTACCACCGCCCCCGCGGCCATCGGCAACGCGGTATGTGCCTGCACTGTGCCATGCCATACGAATGAAGAGTCCTCCGTAGTGACCCCAGTCAGCAGGCCACCAGTCCTGTGAGTCGGTCATTAGATCGTAAAGATCCTTCTTTACGGCATTTAGATCAAGTTTCTTGAATTCTTTAGCATAGTTAAAGTCCTCACCCATCGGGTTGGAAAGTGAAGAGTGTTGACGAAGTATATCCAGGTTCAGCTTGTTCGGCCACCAGTCAAGATTTTTAGTGCCTCCGCCAGCGGTTTGCCTTGAATCCCCGCCATGAAACGGACACCCGTTTTCACTGCCTGAGTCGGTTTTTTCAGTTTTCAATTTATCGTCTGCCATTCATAACCTCCTGTTTATTTGTATCATAAATGCATCAATTAAAAATTTAACTGATAAGTCTGAATAATATTTACATATTTCAACCCTTATATGTATTATTATCCAATACAATCCTATAAGCATCAAATATATATATTCTATATTTGTAATAGGTATTAACTATAATGATTTAATGTCATGGAACTGCATCAACTCAGATATTTTATAGCAATCGTGGAAACCGGAAGTTTTAGCAAGGCAGCTAAAAGATGCTATGTCACACAGCCTTCTCTCAGCCAGCAGATAATAAAACTGGAAAAAGAACTGGGTAGAAAGCTTTTTGACAGGCTGGGAAGCAAGGTCGTATTAACTGACACGGGTAACTCTCTTCTTCCTCGCGCAAGGAGAATTATACAGGAAACAAGGGAAATTGAATCCGAGATCAGGGATGACAAAGCCTCAAATAATGGTTTTCTATCGGTAGGGATGATTCCCACTATCGCACCTTTTCTTCTCCCACTGTGCCATAGGAAATTTAAAAAGAAATTCCCGAAAGCTGTAATACAGATCCACGAGAATCTTACTGAAAACCTGTTACAGATGCTGATAGGGTTTAAAATCGATATAGGGATAATGAGCCTTCCGATCAATAGTGAACTTGTTGAATACAAAAAACTGTTTGATGACCCGCTGATACTGTCAGTTCCAGAAAGTTTCAGTCTCTCAAAATCAAAAAAAGTAAAAATAAAGGACCTGGAAAAATTACCTTTCATAGCCCTTGACGAGGAACACTGTTTCGGCGAGCACGTCCAGACAGTCTGCTATGAGAACCAGATAACCCCTGACATAGTTTGCAAGACCTGGAACATAAGCACTATTTTAAACAGCGTTTCACTTGGAAGCGGGATTTCAATTATCCCCATGATGACCGCACTCACAAACAAACCCAGGAATTACGTATATAAAAATCTTGTCGAAAACCCTTCAAGAGCGATCGTAAGCGTTAACTACAGGAACAGGACAAAGAAAGAACTGAGCCTTGAATTCGAGAAGATAATAAAGGAAGAATATTCAAAGCTGGCAAATCAGAAATTAATATAAAGAAAGCAATATATTCCATTTAACTTTACGACCCACGCCAGTCAGGATCCCAACCGGTCTCGTTAATGATCCGTGAACTGGAAGCATATTCATTGTCTTCGGTGACATTGTAAATGTTACTCTTACCCTTGAGAAGAACCAGTAAACATGCATAAGCCGCAGCGAGAACATTGACTATGCAATGCCCCTTTACCGAATCAACACCTGTGCGCGGGCCGTAAAACTTTCCGTATCTCAGGATCACCCCGGCTTCTCCGAGCCCCAAAACCATCGATTCAAATCTGATGATTGATTCCGAGGACAGAGGGTCTTCCTCCTTGTGTGGCAACCGCCCCTCTGCGTAAACGAACGCAATACTCTGGGCTATGAATTTTTTAACATCCAGGCCCTTACAGGCTTCTATCAGGTTCGCAGTACCCTCCAGCCTTATACGCTCATTGTTCTTCTTCCCCTCTTCCATTTTGCCCTCGGGGAGACCATAAGGTAGATCGGTGAGCTGATGTATAACATAATCAGGCTTTGAAGATTTAAACGCATTTTTCAATCCATCCTTGTTGTATACATCGAGAATTACAGGCTCGACGTCGATCGCGAATAGATGATTTGCTTTTTCAGTGCTTCGCGTAGAACCGGAAACCTCGAACCCTTCGTCGATCAACAGCTTGCAAAGCGGCAGTCCAACAGCACCTGTTGCACCAGCGACAAATACCTTTTCACTTTTCATTTAAGTTCAATCCGTTATAAGAAAAATGGAACACTATTTTTAATATCAGTATTCATTCATCAAAACCATTAAATCTCGGCGCTGATAATCCTTCTTCTATCCATGCAGACCTGTCACCCCAGAATATATTGCAGCCAGGTTTGATGTGAGTCTCCGGGTCCAGAGAACCGGCAGGAATATATAAATTGTCTCCTTTTTCATTTATAAAAGGTAATCCCGAACCGCATTCAGTGCAAAACACCTTGGTAAAATACCTCACACCAGGATAGTCGAATCTCTTTACGAATTCGGAACCCGAAAGCCACTTGATTTTAGCAGGGTTAGCCCTTATGTTCGCTGCAAATGCTGAACCTGTGATCTTTCGGCATTGTTCGCAGTGACAGAAATAGAACTGAATTAATTCAGCTTTGACCGAGTATCTGACCTTATTACAAAGACAACCACCGGTTAACGTTTGTGTAATCATAATTCGTTTCTCCAATCAAATAAGGATACTAAAGCCGGTCATTTCTCATATTATATATTCCATTCATACACCTGATCTGGCGAGGTCATACGGAGATACAGGCGGAGATGCTGGTATTTCCATACACCGTTTATTTTTATGTAGTTGTCCTCGTATCGACAGGCGAACATGTTGCTCTCACCGTTTTCCCTGTATGTATGATTGCCGTGGAAGTACCATGTTCCCTTTGCCCGGTTGCCATCCACCTCTATTATCGGGTTGAAAATATTATGTTGTGAGAAACTGAACAGCTTTACGAAATTTTTAAATAATTCACGGATCTCGTTATGGCCCTGCGCTGTTCCAAATTCCTTGCTTTCCCAGACACCGTCCTCGGCAAAAATTGTTGTAATCTTGTCCGGGTTATGAGTGTCATCACAAATCTCGCAATACCGGGCTTTCAACTGCTTGATCGCTTCAATGTCTTCAAGCCTGGTAATACGTTTTTCAAGTTCCTTAATATCCATTTTATATTCTCCTTTTTATTTAGAATCTGACATTCAAGTTTCCTGGAAATAGTTTAACTCAGAGCAGGTGTTGTTTAAGCGGTTTTAAGGCGTGCTGAAAAAGCTGGTGATTTTGTTTTTAATTTGATTATACCCACTTAAGCTGTATTAATTGCAGAGGATATCTCCCTCTTTTAACAAGTCAGCAGCTATCGCGCTTACGGGAACTACTCGCTGATCCAACGTGTGGCTTCTGCAAGCTCGCTATTGTGAAATACCCGAACGTGACCCGGAATCACAAGACCGAAGACCCTGATCGCTGTTTGAATCCACTCTACATCAGAAACGATGGCCATCCTCTCCCAGCCGGTGAGGTGCTTAAGTCCTAATTTAGTATCTTCCCACATCGCGGAGGTCTCGAATCCCGAGAAATCTTCTCCGAGGTGATATAGAAAACGAACTTTATCCTTGCGAGAGAAAAGTGCCTCCACTTCCGGAATTATAATCTTCTCGTAGTCTTTTGCGGTTACCGTACCCCTGGCGGCAAAGCCGAGGACGTTGTCCGGCAGATCGGGGATTTTCTCGACCATTTGGGTTGCTCCTGATCGCGGATCAAGTTTTACAGGCCATTTTAGTTCCACCTATCTTATATTATACAACTACATAGTGTATTGGAGATTTCCTGTTTGCGCTATCAATTTTTTCCTATTCTATAGTTCAGATGCGGGCTTGACCAATACACTGCTCCATAACATAGAACGGTCTTCACCTGCCCTGTTATCATTCAAATCCGGCATGATGTTATTGAAACTTCTAAGGACTATCATTGCGCCGGGAGCTGCTGCTCTTTTTACTGCAGCAATAAGTTTTTGCTGATAAATTTCATCCGCTCCGTCCAGGATATTCGATAAAGTAAAGCCATTAAAACTGCCCGCAGGAGTATTTTCCAGAAAATCCAGTGCATCTGAATGTATCAATTTAATCTGTTCTGCCTCCGGTGGAACCGGGTCAGCATTAAATTCACCGAGTAATAACATTCTTACATACGGATTGTGTTTGTTAGGGTGACGTGAAAAGCAGCGCTCCATTCTCAGTCGCATCACTTCGCCGAAGTTGTTCGGCAAAACATTCAGCAGATCAGAGGAATAGAATTTACTCAACGCCTTCTTCGAAAAAAGGAAGTCGAAGATACTACGAAACCTATGGGTATTCAGATTTCTGTTCCAGTAAATCATTTGTTCGTCCGGAGAATCGAGTTCAACAAACTCTTTTAAAGTTGACCTCCACCAGCCAACGAGCGGAGCGAAAAATCTCAGAAGCCCCATTATCCGTTCTGCCCTTCCCTTGTATCCGACCTCGCCGTTAAAACGCTTTTCAGCATAAGCTATTTGCATCGGGTTGATATCAACGGCGATAATCTCGTCGTGATCGGGAGCAAGTTTCATCGCTGTGCACCCTGCTGAAGCTATGCACATAATACGGCCGCGATGTTTAAATGTATCGAGTTCAATTGATGCATCTTCATACATACGCCCGAACAATAATTGCTTATTGCCCTTGATCGCATCCAGGCGGCCTGTTTCCCATACTGTTTTTCCTGTTTTCACTTTTCTTAACCGGGAATACTTGCAGCAACCCAGGCTAGTATAAGAAAGGCAAAGTTCTTTACTACCATCCCTGCAGGGTCGTGTATAAGTTTTCTAGACCAAATTATTCCATTTAGATTTAATGAAAATAACAAAAACGTTTGAAATGACGCGCAAAGGATCTGATGTTTATTGCTTAAGACCCAGATAGCAGTAAGGAGCTCAACTGACCCGAGCAACATCAGGAATGCAGTTCCAAATCGCTGACCGTATTTAGGAACTGATCTTACTATCTCGAACTGCCGTGGGTCACCTTTTAACAACTTGCACCAGAGACCTTCATATATCCAGACTGAAGCGACTGCAACTTTTATTAACCAATAAGGGGGGATCGTATCAACCATATTTTAATTTATCTTGACTGAAGTTTTTCTTTAATCGAATTTAAAAGATAGTTATGAAACCAGTGGCAAACAAAGAATTCAACCGGTCTCCAGATCCATCTCGGCAGCATGCCACTATCGTAGTTTGTTACCGCGGTCACTTCTGTTCTACTACCCGGAAGTCCCTGTAATTTATAATGACCACCTAATAGCTTAATACCTAATTTCAGAGAAAGTTCCTGCTCCTTAATTTCAAATTGGTAAATTTCGTTTTTTACAATTTGTGTAATCCGCTTGCGTATGTGCCCCCCGTAGTACAAGCATATTGTCTCGTCGCCAACTTTTGAAATATCACCTATGTTTCTCATCGGAATGGGCAGGAGTAAACGCAATAGCAGTGGCTTTTTCTGTTTGATATTTTCATAAAATACAAGTTCATTCCAGACATTTTCGGGAGGGGAATTGAAAACAAATTTTGTAAGAACAGAATACTCGGGACTTAACTTTTGTATCATGTTGCAAGTGCTTTTGGTCTTGTTGATATTAACAGTGTCTCCCTGGTTGATGCACAACAGTAGCAAAATAGCAGCGCTGTTTATATTATACAGCTTACTGCATAAGCCTAATTCATGTTATTAAATTATATATAACAAGAACAAGATCGATTCAATATCCATCTTCAAGTGAATTTTCTTCCCGGGAATCGAAGTAAAAAGGAGCAATCTCTCTTTTACCTTGCAGGCTCCGGGGTGACCAGTGTCATGCCGTGACGCCGGAATACCTCCATCATCTTTGCCGGATCAGGTGGCTTGTCCCCTGCCGAATTGATGGCCTCTGCAGCTTCACGGAAATATGCAGGTCCCATTATCGCAGGTGTTATAACAGCAAGTTGCTTTACATCCTCACTACCCAAATTATCAAAACGATGTACTTCTCCCCTGGGTATACAAATTGACTGCCCGGGACCGACCCTGATCTGTTTTCCGTTAACGGTCCATGTGAGCACACCTTTTACACCGTAAAGTACTTCCTCGTAATCATTATTCCTGTGGGCAGGTGCGGGAAGTTTCTGCCCGGCAGGTACGCTGAACTCGAAAACTGATACACTGCCACCGGATTCCTCGCTACTTATAAGGAACCGGACCTGTATAGGACCGATACCGATAATCTCTTCGGATGGGTTAACCCTGGTCTCCCTCTTCTGCATAGTAGCACCTCGATATAGAGTTCATTTTATTGAATGTAGTTTATTAGAGCTTTCTGAAATCCGCTATCTATTTCTTACAAGGGTAGCTGTGGGTTTGTAATTCATTAGATTGTTTATCTGAATTACCTGTCGCCGCCCTCGCCTTTTATCTTGTTCCTTTTCATCCTGGACTGGAGCTTGTCGACGTTGCGTCGGAGAACTTCTTCAAGCGTAGTATCCAGATATTCGATTAGACCTTTTAATTCCAGGTAAAACTTTTTACTTTGAGAATCTTCCGTATAAAGGATATCAGGCAATTTATTTATACGACTGAGAAATTCATTTACGTTTTTGGGTGGTTCTCTTACTTCTCCCGATATCTTCGGTGAATGGCGTTGAATGTCTTCCAGGGAAGTAAGAAAATCTTCGGAACTTATTTCATGTGAAATAGCCGCAAGGTACCACATAATATCCCCCAGCTCATCGATCATCTTCTCTCTTCTCTCTGGAGTTAACTCGCCGCCGTCATCCCTGATAACTCTTTTTGCCTCACCAGCCAGCTCTCCGATCTCTGACAAAAGACCGAGCTCTGCATATAGAGGGTTATTCCCCCTGTTGGGGTAAACTGCGAACTGCCACATCTGTTTCCTGTATTCTTTTGGGGTCATTTATTCCTCACTTTAGTCATAATTCCGCAGAAGAATAAAATACCTGAAGATCATATTTCAGTGAGATAATACATGTTGAGATTTTGAGGGAAAAAAGAGCACTTCCTTTATTTAGTTTGAAATGGTAAGGAAATCCTGATCGCATGAGAAACTAAAACCATTATCAGCAACAAGGAAGTTCCTGCGAATGTAATCCTCTAGTTCGTTTCGGGCTGGCGGGTTGGAGATCGGTAAAAGGTTCAACATGAATTCCCCCACAATTAATGCAGAATCAATATCCACTGTTGTCACAAGTGCGGGCACGGTTTCTATACCTATATTATAGTCCTTCCCGTAGAGCCGAGCGAAGTTTTCGGCTAACACGTAAAAGTTAAAACGATAGCCGAAAAAGCTTTCAAGCATTTTCATACAATCGGTATTGTGGTTCTGTAGTACGACTACAACTACTCCGCCTGAATCCACCCATGATACAAGTTTTTCGAGATGTGTTATCCATTCCTTTTGGTCAATGTAATAAAAAACATGGGAGCAAAGTACGAGGTCAGCTGTATCAGTGATAGCAGAGTCAAGTATCTTCTCATGATGGATTTCAGCCGCAGGGCAGTGCACATTGAGGTATTCACAGAGTGACCGGTTCGGCTCTATTGCAACTGTTCTCTCAAAATCCTCCAGGAACCATCCGGTAACCTGCCCGTTACCAGCCCCGGCATCTACAAATACACGGCGGGATGGAAGTTTGTAAACCAAATTTTTTAACCATTCACGAGCTTTAACCTTTTGGTCCGTATTAGCCAGGAAAACATCAAAAGCCCTGTGGTATTCAGGAGACTGCGAATCGTAAGTACTTATCCTTTCAGAATTACCCATCTGATTCTCCGTTATTCAGCAGCGATAAGTTGCATGCAGTTCAATTAATTTTTTTAATGAAATTCCTTTCGAGGGCGAACTAAATATCAGGATAATTATATGATATTAACGCCGAAAAAATAACAATTATTTTTCAGATAAAAATTAAGAGGAAATAATGCCACGAATATAAATAATTGACTTTAATAAAGTTAGTACACTATACTCTGGATTATCGGTAACTACGGTTTTACAAAGGAGCAATTCCATGACAAAAGCACTAAGCTGTCGAGATGTTGGTGTTGACTGTGATTTTGAAGCTACTGGTGAGACTGAAGAAGAAATAATGCAACAAACGGCACAGCACGCCAAAGAAGCTCACGGTATGACCGAAATTCCACAGGAGTTAGTTGAGAAGTGTCAAAAAGCAATTCGTGATCTGTAAGACTATCTTATAGTTAACGAAGACTAATTTCCCAGCTGTTAGTAGTAAAGTGGTAATCAAAATTATCAACTCTGCAATTGCATAGTAATGCAGCTGGGATCATTATATATGGAAATGGTTAGCGTCCATTTCTCATGATCTAATATGTCTCTTAATCATTCTGGAGTAGCCAGACATTTTCTTTTACGGCATCTATTCCTTTTAAACCACCAGACACATTCGCACTTTCAAGAAGAATTAACTTATAACTATTTACGTAAAGTTGATTAACCTCCTCGCTGCTGATTGAAAAGGGAGGGCCTTCCATCAGGTCCTGGTCATAATCGTAGCAAATCAGCAACTGGGGCGCTTTAACCGTGATATCCATTAAGTGAGCTGTGTATCGCTTGCGCATTTCTTCAGGCAGAGCCACTAATGCAGCCCTGTCATAAACCGCATCGACTTGTCCAAGCGTTTTGCCGGACAGATTAAATATATCGCCAACAAATATGTCGATATCTCTGGCGCTGTATTGTTTTAAATCGCCAATTTTCTCCACTAGTGGTTCTACCCCAAGCTCCGCAAACAATTGCTTGATTGCCATTTCGCTCAATTCGACTCCGGCAACACGGTAGCCATTAGACAGCAACCAGGCAATATCCAGCGTTTTACCGCACAAAGGTATGAATACTCGACTGCCTTTTGACAGAGAAAGTTCTTTGAAATATTTGGTCAGTAGCAGGTTGGGTTTATCCTGATGGAAAGCAATATTATTTGATTCCCATCTTTGATGCCAGAAACTCTCTTCCATAATAACATTAAAGATTACTGGAAATTACCGGAAGGAAACACCT
>Ga0102952_1000138_pt1 | contig 34399 bp, 36 predicted proteins | sample SalPon2A_C_D1_MG_FD_78506 | JGI IMG/M metagenome (GOLD analysis project Ga0102952, IMG submission 78506) | Soil microbial communities from South San Francisco under conditions of wetland restoration - Salt Pond MetaG R2A_C_D1_MG | ecosystem: Environmental > Terrestrial > Soil > Wetlands | place... | reverse complement strand
TAAAGAAATTTAATTATCCAGTTATTGAGAAGAACATGAGTAGAGCAATTGTTCTTGGAGGTTCAAGGGGAATAGGAAAAGCAATTTCAGATTCTCTCAGATCAATAGAAATTGATGTTTTGGCAGCATCTAAGAATGACATAGATACATCAGATTTGAATAGTGTGAGAGAGTTTTTAGAGAAAAATATACAAACTGACATTCTTGTTCTCAACACTGGTGGCCCTGCTCCAAAACCATTTTCAACAATTACAGAAGATGATTGGAGATTATATCATAATCAGTTATTCTTGGGATTTTGTACTATTTTACAGAATATCAAAATAAATGATAACGGATATATCTTTTTGATCAGTTCTAATGTAATCAAAGAACCAAATTCAAAATTGATCATATCTTCGGCATATCGTGCAGCTTTTAGTGAAGTTTTCAAAGTATTAAGCAAAGAATATGCTCAAAAAAACATCAGTTGTATCAACATTGCTCCAGGTCCAATCAATACAGATAGAACACAAGAATTAATAGAAAATATAAAAGAATTTGAAAAATCCTTACCTATGAAAAGACTAGGAGAACCAGAAGAGATCGGAAATTTTGTCAAAGCCATAATTGAAAATAAAATAAAATATCTATCAGGCGTTACAATAAACTTTGATGGTGCAAATTCAAACTATGTTTTTTAGAATTATTTTTTAAATTCAACATTTGGGGTGTCAGGCTGACCTGCAATTGCAATTAATCCACCCTCACGTAATTGTTGTAATAACTGCATGACTTCCTTTTCTACTTGGCTTCGTTGGAGACCTGTTTGTTGTGCAAAGACTTCTACTAGATCTGTTACTTTGCGTTGTCCATTACATGATTCCCAAAAGTCAACAATTGCTTGATTTACCATAAATCCTTGATCATGTTCGTTTGCCAACACCATAGAACCGTCTTCTTGTTGTACTAGTTTTCCAACACCTTGAGGCAATGCAGTCTCATAATTAATGGGTGCAGGAGTATTCATAGCAGCGCCCATGCTTTTTAATTTCATTTTTCCTTCTTCAGTCATTTTATCCATTGACCATGCAGGTTCCCACACAATATCTATTTGGACATTATTCACTCCTGGAACTTTTTTGGCATATCGTGTTGCATCTTGAACTAGAGTTTCATGTAGTGGACAGCCTTGTGAAGTCATTGTCATTTTGATATTGACGTCATTATTTTCTGCAACATCAATTCCATAGATTAATCCCATCTCTACAATGTTTAGAGGAACTTCAGGATCCATACATTGTTTTAAAGAATCTTCAATTGCTTGTGCAGAAACAGTAGTCATATTGTATGATGCAGTTTGAAAAACAATAAAAACTTTCTATTAATTAGCTTGAATTAACCATCTGATTTTTATCAAATAGCCAATATTTACAATTGATTTTCTGCCATAAATTGACGGATTTTACGAAGTTTCTTAAAAACTGGATAGTAATCCAAACAAGAATTAATGAAGTTCTTGATCTGTAAAACAAGAGAATGAATTCTTGTATAATGTAAATACTTAATTTGTTAAATCATGAGGTATTAGAACTGTCACCAAAATCTAACGTTTTTGGGCTAAGTTTCAATACAATTCTAGTTATTTTAAGATCCACATGAATTACATTCAAACTTCTTAGATTGATGGGCCTTTACAATATGACGTAATGTTCTTTCAGGATCTGAAAATTCCATGTTGCATTTTGGACAAATATTACCTACTACCATCTCTTTCTTTCGTGAAAATAATCCCATATTTTCAGACTAGAAGGTATCAATAAAACTCTTGTTCAAAATCACATGATCCTAATGGAGATTATGAAATTAAATTATAATTCTGTTTTCATCTTAATGGGGACGTAGGTTAGCTTGGCATACTGCCAGCCTCGGGTGCTGGAGATCATGGGTTCAAATCCCATCGTTCCCAGATAATTATATTATGTAATATTACAATTCCTTCCACATACACAGATTGAAGCTCTGTTGTGAGATATTACGTAAGACTAAATCAAGATGATCTTGATTTGTTTTTCAAGATTTGATTCTGACACAAATTAGTAAATCATCAAATCTTACAAAAAAGTAGAGATTAACACTGGAATTATGAATTGTCAGCTTGAAATAATTTTGGAATAGATTCCTCATAGGGAGCTCTAGCCACTCCTTTTTCTGTAATAATTCCCGAAATTAATTCAGGCGGGGTCATATCGAAAGCAGGATTAATCACCTTGATATCATCAGGAGCAGTTTTTTTATCACCAATTCCTGTGACTTCATTACCCTTACGCATTTCAATGATGACATCTTCTGCTTTTGTTTCCAGATCAATTGTAGATAATGGTGCTGCAACATAAAATGGAATTCCATGTTGTTTTGCCATAGTTGCCACTTGATAAGTTCCAATTTTGTTAAAAACATGACCAGTTTTAACAATTCGATCAGCACCAACTACAACTTTATTCACTAATCCATTTGCCATAGAATATCCTACAGCAGTATCTGGAATTAGGCTAACATCAAATCCGTCATGTTTCAGCTCAAAAACTGTTAGTCTTGAACCCTGCTGTATTGGTCTTGTCTCAGTTGCTATTACTTTGACATTTTTTCCACTCTCTCTAGTTGCTCTAATTACACCTAATGCAGTTCCATATGCAACTGTAGCTAGTGCACCAGCATTACAGTGTGTCATTATAGTATCATTATTATCAAAAAGAACAGAGCCATTCTTCCCCATTGCTTTGTTTATTTTAATATCTTCTTCTGCCATTTTTTTAGCTTCAGAAATAACTAATTCTTTAATCGATTCAACTGAATTTCCAGACTTTGCAACGTTCATGATTTTTTCTAATCCCCAACTCAAGTTTACTGCAGTTGGCCTAGTAGCAAATAGAATTTTTTTTGCATTTTCTAAATCAGATAGTAAATCATCTTTAGTAGTTGCCTTACTTTGTAAAACTGCCAATGCCAATCCAAATGCGCCTGATACTCCAATAGCTGGAGCGCCTCTAACCACCAAAGCTTTGATGGCATGTGCTACTTGATTGAAATCATCATATTCTACAAAAACAAGTTCATTAGGTAACTTAGTCTGATCAATCATTACAACTTTATTGTTTTTCCATTCTACAGTTCTAAGTGAGGAATATATGATCGTATTATTTTCCATAAATAGAAAAATTTGCATCGATATTTAAAATGATTAGTTTTAATTCAATTGAACTGTTATATCACCAAAAATTTCATATAAGTTATTGATTAATTTAGCATCATTAGAGAAATACGATTCTGAAGGAATGCATAAAATATACGATATTTGGGCAGAGATTGCCAAAGAAAGCTATTTTTCAAATCTTACACAGGTTGATTATCAAAAATGTAACCATATTGTTTTTGCAGGAATGGGTGGTTCTGGTGCAATTGGAGATGTATTTTCAGCAATTTTGTCAAAAACAAGTACCCATGTCACCGTTGTAAAAGGATATCACCTTCCAAGAACGGTTACAGATGATTCTGTTGTAGTTGTAACAAGCATATCAGGAAACACTGTTGAAACTATTTCTATGCTTGAAAATGCTATCAAATTAAATTCTAAAATTGTTGTTTTTTCTGACGGAGGAAGAATTGAAGAGATTTGTATAGAAAGAGGAATTCCACATAGAAAAATAAAAAAATATCATTCTCCTAGAGCATCGTTTACTTCATTTCTTTATGCGATGTTACATGTTCTAAAACCAATAATTCCTATAGAAGAAAAAGATGTGATAGAATCAATAAAAAAATTGGAAAGTATTTCAAAAAAGATAAATTCAAAAGAAATTTCCGTAAAAAATCCTGCAATCAAAATAGCAGAGTGGATCAATAATACCCCAATAATTTACTATCCATGGGGATTAGAGCCAGTAGCTATAAGATTCAAGAATTCCATTCAAGAAAACTCAAAAATTCAGGCAGTAATTGAAGATGTAATAGAATCATGTCATAATGGAATTGTAACATGGGATAAACAAAATAATTTTCAACCAATTTTAATTAGAGGACAAGACGATTATGAGAAAACTAGAGAAAGATGGGAAATTTTAAAAGAATTTTTTAATGTAAAAGAAGTAGATTATAAAGAAATCATAAGTGAAAATGGAAATATCCTTACAAAAATTATTTGCTTAATTTATCTTTTAGACTATGCCAGTATCTATCTTGCAATTAAACTAGAAACTAATCCTACTCCAGTTAACGCAATAGAATACATCAAGAAAAAGCTAAATTAAGTAAAAAATTGTTTCAATCCTTTTTCCAATAAAATTTTTGGATTAAATCCTAAATCATTAGTAATGGATTCTATGGATGTCTGACTATGAATAATATCTCCCTCCAATTGGGGTTTATGAATAATTTTGAGATTTTTTCCAGAAATTTTCAATAATAGTTGAGCCAGTTTCAAGATTGTTATACTAGTTCCACTTCCAACATTGTAAATTTTCCCAATTTTTCCATTAATATTTCTGATTGATAGATCAAAGGAATTAATTGCATCATCTACATGAATAAAATCTCTAGTTTGTTCTCCGGTACCATAAATTTCTAAATTTGTATTTTTTTTGATATTTTCTAAGAATTTTATAATTACACCAGCATATTGTAGAGATTGTCCTACTCCATAAAGATTAAAGAATCTAAGAATTATAGAGTTAAGATTATTGTGTTTTGAAAATTCTAAAATTTTTTCTTCCATCATCAGTTTACTTTTACCATAAGGTGAAATTGGAATTTTAGGTGATTCTTCAGTCAATGGCATAATAGATTGATTTCCAAATACTGCTGCACTTGATGCAGCTATAAAATTATGAATTTTGTTTTCTACACATGAATCTAAAATATTTTGTGTTCCTTGAATATTGATTTTCATAGTTTTTCCCGGATTTTTAATGGAATCTTTTACACTTATTTGAGCTGCAAGATGAATTACAAGATCCATGTTCTTCGTAGAATCAGATAGTGTAGAATAATTGAGAATATCACCTTCAATGACTTTGATTTCATTATTTATTAAAATTTTAGATTTTGAGTTACTAAAATTATCAAAAATTGTAATTGTGTGTCCTTTGTTAATTAAAAAATTTGAAAGATGTGAACCAAGAAATCCAGTTCCACCAGTAATGAAAATATGCATATTTTAAAAGAAATATTCTAGTAAATATCTTAAGTGATTAAAGGTAAAATAACATGTTAAAAAATTATTTATCATAGAATTATTTGCCTTTGACGTATTTTTCTGAGATTGATTTTGTATTTTTGATTTTTTTTGAATAAATATTATTAATTTTTCAATTTCCCATAAAGAATCTTCATTGATTAAACTAAGATTTGAAATTAGTGTCCTTCAATAAATCCAAGGAACATTTTTGGTCTATTCCCAAGATATTTTTGAATTTTATCTGCAAATGATCATATCTCATTATAATCTACATTGTTTTTTGGAACACTTTTTTCAAGTGTATAAAATTCTGTATATTTTTTTGAATCAGAGAGTATTCTTTTATGAATACCTCTAGTTGAGCTATAAATCACAGGAATGGTTAATTTATTCTGAAGAGTTTTTGTAGTGTACGGCGAAACAATATTGTGAATTACTAGAATAGGAGGAATAATTTTTTTAATAAGAGCAAGAACATTAGAATTGAATTTTTCATTGAATGAGATACATACACGTAAAAATTTGATATTGTGTTTTTCATATTTTTGAAATTTGTTTCGGTTTACTAACTTGGGATTTATATCAAAACCTAGAACAATTCCTGATTTCAACAAAAGTTTTAAGATAGAGTTGCCAATTTTATCTAATCTAGCAACAACATCATTTTCATTTTTCAGAGTTAATGAAAATGAGATTAATCTGAGAATTATTAGGTTTTACTTTTGAATATTATACTTTTATTATTCATCATAAGTTGATGATCAGATAGAGAAAAATCATGCGTAAAAGAATCTATTTGATGAGGCCTAGTGTTGGATCAGAAGAAATGAAGGGTATTAAAAAAGTGGTTCATTCAAAATTTCTGACTGAAGGTAAAGTTACACAACAATTTGAAAAAACAGTTGCAAAGTATACTCATAGCAAATATGCTATTGCTACTACATCAGCAACAACTGCACTACATACAATGTTTCATTGTATGGGGGTAAAAGGGAAAAAGGTGTTAGTCTCTGATTTTACTTTTCCAGCTACAGTTTTGGCCATAATACAAGCTGGTGGCAAGCCAATTTTAGTAGACGTTGATAAATTTAGCATGAATGTCACTAGAGAAATAATCGAAGATGGATTGTCACAATCAATTAAATTTATAGTACCAGTATCACTTTTCGGAAATCCGCTAGAATTTAATTTTTATAGTTTAAAAAAACAAGGAATAAGAATTATCGAAGATGGGGCCACAAATTTGGGTAGTAAGGTTAATGACAAGTTTGTAGGTTCATTAGCAGATGTTACATGCTTTAGTTTTCATCCAAGAAAAATTATCACTACAGGAGAGGGAGGAATGATTACAACAAATAATAAAGAATTAGAAGAAAAGATTCGTTCTTTTAAGGCATTTGGAAAAATAGATTCAAAGTTTGAAGGTATTGGAACAAATTACAAGCTGTCAGATATTCAAAGTGCAATTGGTATGGCGCAAATTAAAAAAATTGAAAAAATAATTAAAAAAAGAATACAACAGGCAAAAATCTATGATGAATTATTATCAAAGATAGATTTTATAGAACCACAAAAACAAACTCAAAAATCTCGTCACACATATCAATCATATGTTTGCATAGTATCAAAACAAAGATTAAGAGATAAGATCATTAAAAAATTATCTCAAAAAAATATTGAATCGCAAATAGGAACTTATGCCATACATTGTTTACCTGCATTCAAAAAAATATGTAAAATTGGGAAACTTACAAATTCGGAATTTTTATACAAAAACTCAATTTCCTTGCCTCTTCATGAGGAATTATCAGAAAAGGATCAAAGTTATATTTACTCGGTAATCAAAAGTGTGTAATTGAAATGGATTTTTTTAAAATAGAATATCATAATTGCCAATGGAGTTTAAGGTGGTCAAACGTAAAGCTCTAGTTACTGGAGGTGCCGGATTTATTGGCTCGCATTTATGTAATAAGCTGAGTAAAAATAATTATGATGTAATTGCTTATGATGATCTATCAAATGGTAGTGGTCAAAAAAATCTTTTAAGAGAAATAAAATTTGTCAAAGGGGATATATTAGATATTAAAAAAGTAACAGATCTTTGTAAAAAAGTAAACGTGGTTTTTAATTTAGCTGTAAAACCTCTTGTAATGTCGTTTTATGATCCAGATGAGGTGGTTAGAGTAAATGATTTTGGAACATATATTGTTTGTAAAACATGCGTTGAGACAAAAACAAAATTAATTCATGTGTCATCCAGTGAAGCTTATGGATCTGCGATATCATTACCAATGAAAGAAACACATCCATTACTTCCATCAACAATTTATGCCTCATCAAAAGCAGCTTCAGAATTGTATGTAAGAGGCTTTGAAAAAACAAACGGGTTAAAAATGGTTATTGTGAGGCCATTCAATTGTTATGGTGAATTCATGAGATCTGATGTATATGGGGCTGTGTTTCCAAAGTTTTTTGATCGTCTTAATCAAGGAAAAGTTTGTACTATTACAGGTAATGGAAAACAAACAAGAGATTTCACATATGTTGATGATACGTGTGAGGGGGTAATGTTGGCAGATTATACAAAAAATGCTATAGGAAATACATTCAATATTGCACAGGGAAAAGAGACATCAATTAACAAAATTGCTCAATTAATGACTAGAAATTATAATGAAATAACAGGCAAGCATATCAGCTTAAAATTTCAATATACAAAATCCAGATCAGGTGATGTGAAAAGACATTTAGCAGATATTTCCAACGCAAAGAAAATATTAGGATATAAGCCAAAAGTTGAATTCAACGAGGGTTTAAGAAGATTCATTGAATGGGGTATTAAAAACAACAAATAAAAAAATTATTTTTTCTTATAACTAGGATGCCATATTTTATCATCAAATTTTTTATTGGAATTTTTAAGAAATTCACTAAAGATATGATTTTTAGTTTTTAAATTATTTTTGTACACATACAATGTAAACTCATATGGCATATAATCATGTCTTAAAACAAATCTATTTGTAAGTAATTTTGCAATGGAGATAATCTTTTCAGGTGAGCTATAAAAAAGATTTTTAGTTTTATAATCAACATTATTACTAACAAAATTCATCGAGAATCCTTTTTTACAAATTCTAAACATTTCTTTCATAATACTGGTCAAATGAGGATAATTACTGCCATATGATGTAATTCCAGAAGATAGAACCCAATCAAATTTTTTATTAAATTTTTTTATCTCAAAATCCCTGTGTTCTAAATGTATTCCAGGGTAGATCTTTTTCCCCATATCGATTAAATTATTATTTATATCAATTCCAAGATATTTCACATCAGATTTTTTATATTTTAAATATCCAAATAGATCTCCAAAACCACAACCAATATCAAGAATTGTTGAATTAGAAACATCACCTATTTGACACAAAATTTCAAAACGGATAGATTGTTTACCTTCTTTCGTTCCCCATCCTTCGGATTTAGGAGAAATCCCATATTCCTCAAATAATTTTTGATAATAATCATAAATTTTTTTTGAGGTATTCTTTCGCACTAAGATATTAATTTTAATTAATGATTAAAAGATTGTGTAAAAATATTTGAAAGATATTGAAAACACTATGCTATTAAAGGCACTTTGAATAATTAAACACAACCAATGAAAATTGAGCTTGCTTCAAAACCTGAAGAGTATAATGAATTAATGAATTGTAATTCAAGTACATTTTATCAGTCTTCTAAACATTTAAAATTTTTAGAACAAATATTACAAGTGAATGCAGAATTTATTGTTGCAAGAGAAAACAATGAATTAATTGGTGTAATGCCAATTTTTTGTAAAAAATCAAAATTAGGTACAGTAATTAATTCACTACCATTCTTTGGCAGCTATGGTGGAATAATTTCAAAAAAAATGGAAGTGAAAAAAAACATACTAAATTTTATAAATGAATATAATAGAAAAAATAATATCCTTGCATCAGTAATTATTTCAAATCCTTTTGAAAGTTCAGAGATCTATGATAAACATTATGAATTTGTAGATAGAGTTGAACGAATAATACAATGTGTTAATCTAAATAACAATTCTGAGAAGAATGTATGGGAGAAATTTGAGCAGAGAGTTAGACGTTCAATAAGAAAAGCAGAAAAGAATTTGGTAACAATAGAATATTCAGAGCCAACCAAAGAAATCGTAGAAGATTTTTACAATTATCATGTTGAAAATATTTCAGCAAAACATGGATCAATCAAACCTAAAGAATTTTTCACATGTGTTAAAGAGAATTTTGCAAATAGTAAAGATTATGATATTCTAACTGCAAAATATGAGTCGAAACCAATTGCATATCTTTTAGTTTTTTATTTCAAGTCACATACTGAATATTATATGCCTGCATATGATATTCAAAACAGTAATTTGCAGGGTTCCAGTTTACTTATTTGGGAATCCATAAAAAAATCATTGGCAATGAATATGAAATATTATAATTTTGGTGGAACTCATAGGATACAAGATTCAGTATATAATTTCAAAAAAGGATGGGGTACAAATGACTTTAACTATAATTACTATATTTATTCAGATTTAGATAGATTAGAGGAAATAGGTAAAGAAGATTTAAAGAGGAATTTTAAAAATTTCTATGTTTATAACTATAACAAAATATCAAATTAAAGTAAGTGTATAAAATGAAAAAAGAAATCATTATTTTTGGTACAGGTGATTTTGGCAAAGTTGCACATTTTTATTTGACTAATGATAGTAAATACAAAATTGTAGGTTTTACAGCCCACAAAGATAAGATTAATGATGATAAACTATTTGATCTTCCCATTATTCCATTTGAAGAAACTGAAAAGCGATTTCCTCCAGATAGATTTGGAATGTTCATTGCAGTTCCATATACCAATTTGAATCAAACTAGAGCAAAAATATTCCATGATGCAAAAGAAAAAGGTTATGAATTGATTAGCTATATCAATTCTAAAGCAATAGTTTGGAAAGATATCGATATGGGAGAGAATTGTTTTATTTTAGAAAGTAATGTAATACAACCATATGTGACAATAGGAAATGATGTGATCATATGGAGTGGAAATCACATAGGTCATCATACGGTGATCAAAGATCATTGTTTTCTAGCGTCACATGTTGTAATATCAGGCAAAGTGATCATAGAGCCATATTGTTTTCTTGGAGTAAATGCAACAATTAGAGACGGAATACATATTGGTAAAAGTAATGTCATAGGTGCTGGTGCAGTCATTTTAAAAGATACCAAAGAAGACGAGGTTTACTCAACTGATTCAACAATACTTCTGAAAATAAAAAGTGGAGATCTTAGAGGTATTTAATTAAAGAATAATCGACATGTGGATTAAAAAAGGATTAATTTTTGAAATAAAAAACCAATATGAGTGGATGCAGACACATGCAGCATTGCCTTTTGCAGACAAAATTCAAGATGATATGTATAAAATTTATTTTAGTACACGGGATTCTAAAAATAGAGCATCTACAGGATTTCTTGAAATGGATTTTAATATGGAAGAAATTAGATCCATCTCAAAAAAACCTATTCTAAATCACGGTAAAGTAGGTACATTTGATGAAAGTGGAGTAATGAGTTCTTGTTTAGTGAATTATAAAAATAAAAAATTTCTATACTATACAGGCTGGTCTTCATCAAAGTCAACACCATTTGATTGGTCAATAGGTTTAGCCATAAGTGAAAACAACGGTAAAACTTTTGAAAAAATTTCAGATGGTCCAATTATTTCAAAAAATCGTCATGATCCTTATTTTGTAGGTTCGCCAACTGTATTATTAGATCAAAATAAATGGAAAATGTGGTATGTGTCTACAAAAGGTTGGAAGAAATCTGAAAATGGGCTGATTGCACCCTATTTCCTCAAATATGCTGAATCAAAAAATGGCATAGATTGGCAATTAAATGAAAGTATTGCAATAAATATTTCAAAAAGAGAATTAGGTCTTGGCCGTGCAAGTGTAATCAAAGAAAATGGAATTTATAAAATGTGGTATTCTTATTCAACAAAAAAATATCGAATAGGATATGCTGAATCAAAAAATGGAAAGGTGTGGAAAAGAATGGATCAAAAAGCAGGAATTACGATATCAGCGTCAGGGTGGGATTCTAATACTATAGAGTATCCATTTGTTTTTAATTATAAAGGCAATAAAATGATGTTGTATAATGGAAATAATTATGGAATGACTGGTTTTGGATATGCATTATTCAAATAATAAATATTTGAGAAATAACCTACAAATTTATTATCAACAAATGTCTTGTTGAGTTAATGAAATCAAGGTCATTAACAGATTTAAAAATTAAAAATTATGTTGAAAAAGTTTCTGAAAATGGTTTTACCATAATTGAAAATGTTTTATCTCATGATGAATGTAAAAATATTTCAGATAAATTAGATAGAATAAATGAGGTGGAACAGAATGAATTTGGGAAAGAGCGATTAGAAAAATTAAATGAAATAGGAATTTTGAGAACTTTGTTATCAAATGAGCAAGATTTTGCAAGTCTAGTTATTCATCAAAAGATATATCCAATAATCAGTGCACTTGTTGGAGAAACTGCAATTTTGCACCTTCAAAATTCAATTATTGTTTTTCCTGAAAAAAAACATGGTCAGAGTCATTTTCATAGAGATTTTGCAAAAGATTTTATCAGTTCAAAACCATTGTCAGTTAATGCATTATGGATGATTGATGAATTTAATTCAGAAACAGGTGCAACATGGATAGCTCCTAAAACTCACAAGATGGAAAATTGGCCATCTAATGAATATTTAGAGAAAAATGCAATTCAGGCAAAAGGTAAAGCAGGTTCAGTGTTAATTTTTGACAGCATGTTAATTCATAGAGGAGGCTCAAATATTAGCAATATTACAAGAAGGGCCATAAATCATCAATATACAAAACCATTCATTAAACAACAGATCGATCTTCCAAGATATTTAGGTGAAAAATACGATAAAGAAAGTAAAATAGGACAAATTTTAGGTTATTGGACGGTTCCACCTAAAAACATTCAAGAGTTCAGATGTGACCCTGAAAAAAGAACGTATCGTAGCAATCAAGGATGAATCATTTAAACATTATTTTGTTATATCAGCCATTAAATTAACAGAGTAGAAAATGAGTAAACATTTTTGTGATTTATGTGGTTCAAAAGAAAACGATGTTTTATTAGATCATGGTGGACCTTCTTTATCTAGTGATAGAAATATCTTATTAATTCCCTTGAAAAAAATTCAATGTAAAGGATGTGGATTAGTTTTTTCAGATACAGATTCACAAAATAGAAATTTATCAAAAAATTATAAAAGAAAATACATTTATAATTTTTCCAAAAAAGGTGATGCAGTATTTTTTACAAATGTAGGTACACAAGACCGAAGTTCCTACATATTTGAATGGGTAATGAGAAATTTATCCAAATTAGAATTAGAAAAGGCAGAAACAATTGTAGAAGTAGGATGTGGAGAAGGGAATTTACTTGAAAAGTTTTCAAAAAACTTCAAAAATAAAACAATAATTGGATTTGAATTAAATAAAAACGCAATCAAAATAGGACAAAAAAAAGGATTAGATGTAAGAGATCTTGATGATATAAAAAAGGTTAAAGCAGATATCATAATATCATTTGCAGTTATTGAACATACGCAATCTCCAAAAAATTTTTTAAAAAATTTAATTAAATCATTAAAATCTGATGGAATTTTAATAATTGGACAACCACATCAAGATAAAATTTATTATGATATTTTTTTTTCTGATCATTTATTCCATTTTTCATCTAAACATCTAGAAGATTATGGAAGACAGTTAAATCTTATTCAATATAAAAAATCAATTGGTAAATGGCCGATTGATTCGTTTAGCCTACATTTATTTAAAAAATCAAAAAGAAATCTTAAAAAAAATACTCAATATCATCCAACAAAGGTTAAACAATCAATAGATTATTACAAAAAAAAATTTAAAAAAATTAATGTATTTCTACAAAAAGAGAAAAACATTCAAAATGGAATTGCAGTTTTTGGTTTGGGAGAATTATTTAGTGTGTTTTATTGCTACAGTAATTTAAAAAATGCCAATATAAAATTTGGAATAGATGATTTTCCCAAGAAGAACCACGATTTTAAATTTAAAGTGATATCTTCTAAAATGATAAAAAATATGAAAAAGATACCAATAATTGTATGTGTAAATAGGAATTATTACGGCATCGTAATAAAAAGACTCTCAACATACCATGTGTGGTTTCCACTCAAAAGATAAATCTTGTTCTAGAAACCTGAATATGTAATGAGGGTTTTAGTTGCTGGAAATCTAGTAAATATGGGCTTTGAAATTGTAAAAGCAATGAGAAGCAAAGGTTTTGAAGTAAATCTGTTAATGCCAAAAAACTCTCATCCATCAAGTGATCCAAAATCAATGTATCCAGAGTTAAAAAATACAGGCTATCCAAGATGGGTCATCACTTTTGATAATAGTAAACGTAGATTTGGATTAAGTAATTGGAAATTACAAGTAATTAAGGAAATGAGAAATAATTATGATTGTATCATAGCATTAACTGAATTTTCTATTTTTGCAATGTTGTCAGGTAAACCATATGGTGCATTATCAACAGGTTCTGATATGCGTGAATTAGCATTTGAAAGATCATTGAAAGGTTTTTTGTACAGGTTATCATATAAATTTGCAAGAATAGTTATTTGGGGAGAACCAGATAAATTTCATCTAGTAAAAAAACTAGGTTTAAAAAGAAAATCTGTTTTTTGTACGGCGCCTAGAAATGTAGTTTTTCAAATTCAAAAAATTGAGAAAGATAATTTAAAAGATAAATTTGTAATATTCCATCCAACTGCTCAACATTGGAAACTAAAAGGAAACAATCGTTTTTTAGAAGCTTTTGAGAAACTCTGTTCTGAAATAAATAATGCATATCTAATCATTTCTGAAAGAGGTCCAGATTTAGAGAAGTCAGAAAAAATACTCAAAAATGGAAATGCTAAAAATAATTATAAATTTATTCCGTCACTTAATGCAGATCAAATGAGATATTATTATAATTTATGTGATGTTGTAGTAGATCAATTTGGCATTGGATCAATGGGAATGATTACTATGGAGGCCATGAGCTATGCAAAACCTGTTATTTTAGAACTGAACGAAGAATTTTTTAAAGAATGTTACAATAATGCTCCCAATAGTTTGATTAATGTTAAAACTAGTAATCAAATTTACATTGAATTAAAAAAGCTAATTTTAAATCCAAAATTATGTGAAAAAATTGGAGAACAAAATAAAAAATGGGTTAATGAAAATTGGGATTCTTCTAAATTAACAGAAAGATATATCAAAATATGTAATGCGATAATGACAAACAATATTGAAATAATTGAAAATCCTGCAAAGTTAAGTTGAACCAAAGAAATGAAAAACGATTTATGAAAAATAGGATAGAGCTTAATTAAACCATGATTTGTATTTAACAAGTGATCCACCCCACTTTTGCTTATTTCTATAAATTCCTGCTTCTTTTGGATTTTTGTTATCAATTTCTACACCAGATAAATCATAATATTTGCATTTATTTTCTATTCCCCATTCAATTATTTTCCATCTGAGAGACTCTAAAGCGTATAATTTTTCTTCATAATCTTTTTGTGTACGTGCAATGCCTAATTCATTAATATAGCCATTGAACGTTGAAATGAGAATTCCTCCAATAGGTGAATCTTTCTCCCAAGCTAAAAACCCTTTTTGACCTACTTTTTTGATTAACTTAAATCCTTCAACAATGTCTTTATAATAATAAGCTGTTAAATTATTATTTTCTCTAAATTTTTTTAAGATTTTATAGTAAACTAAGAGATCATCATGTGAATTGATTTGTGTTATTTTAACATCTCTTTCTTGAGAACGTTTAATATTTTTTTGAACTGATTTTTTATCAGTATTTTTGAAAATTTGTTCTATACCATCATGTAAATTAATCATAAAAGTACCATTAATTTTTGTTTTAAAATCGAATTCTTTAGAGAATGAAAAATTAGAATTTAAAGGATGTGATGTGCCATAAAATCTTGAATTTTTTTTAACAAGATAGTTTCCTAATGACTCAAAAATCTCATTTTGATATTTAAAATTAAAAATTATAGGCCCATAAACCCAATAATTGAATTTTGGTAATGGTTTTAGGAATTTGGTAGCATATGAAAACAATAAACCTCTTCCTATAGCTCTTCTCAATCGTTTTTGTCCTCTAAATGACTGAAATAATAATAATTGTCCAACTAATTCATTAGAATCAGTAAAAAATCTTATAAACTTCGGGTTAGATTTCACACTCAATTTAACAGATGTTGCATATTCTTTTGTTTGATAAACTGTACCAAAGTTAGAAGAAAGTAATCTTTCATTCCATAATGGATCAGCAACTGTATCTATGGTTAATGAAATCATGATTAAAATTGAAATTATTTCTCCTTTTTTGTAATAAATTCCATAGATATGGATTTAAACAATATTCTAGTTTTATTGTCGATCAAATATGTTACACTAAGATATGTAGACAGACATATTATGAATTCAATAAATACTCCAGGTAAGAATTCATAGATAGAAGTTTTGTATAATATTACAAAATCAGATGTTATTAAAAATACCACAATCATACTAATGGCACCTATAAAATATTTCAATAATGTATTATAAGGTAATGAAAAAGACATTTGTTTTTTTACAAGCAATATAGAGTAAATCAAGAAAGGTATAGAAAGTAGAAAAGAAATTCCGGTCCATGCAGAAACTAATTCAAGATTTGAAGCATTTTGATTGGTTAAAATAATTGTAATAATTGTAAGAATTACTATGTATGATGAATGATGTATAATATTTACAGTTGGTAAGTGAAATAATTTACTTTTGATTAGAGATTTAAAACTGGGATTACTTACTTCGTCTACTGTTTCAGTACCCAATAGAACCTGATAAAAAAAGTTGGTAATTATATAAAAGAATGTTCTAAAGCCTAAAAGAATTACAGGAATTGAAAGATGTTCATATAATGGATTTAAAGCAAATAATGCAGGTTTTGAAAATATAATTACAATTCCAAGAAGAGGTATTGCAAAATAGATCAGTCTAGTAAAATTATCTTCTACATGAGCTAAACTTCCTTTAGATAATAATTTTGGATATAATCCTTGAGATATCATTCCAGCATGACTAATTAATGCAGATATGGTAACAGATATGGAATAGTATGCAACACCCATCACAGAATTTGTTACGATAGTAAAAATAAAAACATCTAGAGTCCAAATCAAACCAGAAATATTTTGATATAAAGGAATCCAGGATATTTTAATCCATTGAATAATTAAAGAAACTTTAAATTGATTTTTTAATTGTGGTTTAGCAAAATATAGTTGTATTATCAATCTCCCAACATATGCTACAAATGTAGCAAAAATAGCTCCATTAAGTCCCAGATTAAATAAGACCACAAGTAATATTCCTGTTGGAATTTTCAGTAATTCAAAAGCTAAAAAACCATAGCTTGTAGCATGAGGTTTATGACCCTGATTGACACCAACTAATGTTTGACTCATGAAAGTTACGGGTAATAAAATCACACCCAAGATTATAGAATATGAATAATCAACACCTATCGATGGCAAATAGAAAGCAATGTACAGGTAAATTGGAATTTGGCCAAGAGAGAAAATCACACTATAAAATATTGATGTGGATGCAACAGATTTGCCTCGTGCAATTTGGCGTGTCGTCCAATAGGATATGATTGGCTCTACTATCAAAAAATAACTAATTAGACTTCCAATAAGTGCCCATACACCAAATTCTTCTGGAGTTAATCTCCTAGTAATCATGAGTGTAAAAACTATGCCAGTAAGCACACTGATCATTCCAATAAGGAATCCAATTAGGCCCGAATAGGTTACACGAATACTACTCATTTGTATATTTACTAGTAGATTTCTATAAAAAGAAAGATATTCAATGTTTCAATCATTAACAACTAAATAGATTATTTTAGTAGATAAAGAAGAACGAATTTTAAAAACAAATATTGTGATTATATATTAGGAAAATTTGAAGATAAAGCCTTGAAATTATGTGTTTTTCCTAATGACCCAATATTAGCCTATTTTCAAAAAGGTGAAATTAAAGAACGTTATTTTAATCCACACAACTTTTTTGATGAAGTTCACATAATATCATTTTCAAATAATGAGATTGAAGAAGAAAAAGTAAAAAAAATAGCAGGTAATGCAAAGTTAAAAATTCATTGTGTTGGAGAGATCAATTTGAAAAATATGAGAAAAGAAAAAGAGAGAGTCATAGAATTTGTAAAAAAAATAGAACCGGATATAATTAGAGCGTATAATCCATTAGTTCAAGGATGGATAGCCGTACAATGTAGTAAAAATCTGAAAATACCATTGCTTGTATCCTTACATGGAAATTATGATAAGTTTCGAGACATGATTATGAAACAAAATTTTAAACAATATTTAAAAATGCTTTATACTGCTAAATTCATTGAACCATTTGTAATAAAAAATGCAGATGTTGTGATTTGTGTATATAAATCAATTTTACCTTATGCAAAAAAAAATGGTGCAAAAAAGATAGAGTTGGTATACAATCGAATTAATCTTGAACAATTTAGAAAAAAAGAGAAAACATATGAAAACAAAATTCCAACAATAATCACAGTAGGACGTTTAATCAAACAAAAAAATCAAGATATAATTTTAAAAGCAATTACACAATTAAATGTGAAATTATTAATAATTGGTGATGGTAAGGATTATGATAGGTTATTAAAATTAGTAAAAGATTTAAAATTAGTAAATCGAGTTACATTTCAGCGTTCAGTTCAACATTCTGAAATTCATAAATGGTATCAACAAGCAGATATTTTTGCTCTTGCAATGAGAACAGATTTAGAATCTCTCCCTATTCCAATAATTGAGGCTATGGCAGCTGGTTTACCCGTAGTAATGTCTAAACCAAAAATAGGCATATCTGATGGTCTTGAGGGTTTTGCTGTATTATCAGATCCTAATCCAGAAGCATTTACTAAAGCAATTAAAGAAATTATAGAAAATAAAAATTATGGTTTAGAATTATCCAAAAAGTCAAAGGAATGTTCCTTACGATTTGATTCAGAGAATATTGAGAGGAAGGAAATGGAGATTTATGAAGAATTAATAAATTTTAAAAATAATACTAAAAATGTTTAGAGTAATAAATTCTGGTTTAAATTTTGAAAATGAATATCTTAGATAATAACAGAATCAAAAAGAAAATTTTTATGATTGATCCTAAAAGATGGTGGGGAGATGACTTTGATGTTAGATTTTATCTAATATTAAAATTACAAGAATTGGCAAATAAAAAAATTCTGGATATAGGTGGTGGAATAGGAATCATTTCTTCAGAGATACCTCAAAATAATTTAAAAATAAATTTAGATCTTTCATTCAAAGATTTGATCATGTGTAAAAAAATAAATGATAAAATAATACAAAATGTTTGTGGCTCTATGACTCATTTACCATTTAGAGAAGAGTATTTTGATCATGTAATTGCTGCTAATATTTTAGAAGTTGGAAAAGAAAATGATTTGAATAACAATATAGAAAATAATAATGGTTTTATTTCAATTCACAAAACAATAAATGAAATACATAGAGTGGTAAAAAAGGAAGGAGTAGTTTATTTCACTACGCCTAATAATGAATACTACAAAACGATAAAGTTAACATATAATGAATTAAAAAATTCACTAATGCCTTGTTTTACAGAATTTAAGATTTCTTTTTACAATACATATCCAAAATTGCATAAAAAATACAGAAAATTAAACATGGCAAATATTATTCCTAGACTATTATTAAAAATTAAAAAAAAGGAGTCAGTTATTGATTCCTTATGTAAAACAAAGAGTCAAAATAACTACAGTGTTTCATTTTTTGTAGAAGCAAGAAAAAAGCAAGGTGAAATTTGATGAGATGTTATTATGATTGAAAAAAATATTCTCATAAAGAACTAGAAAAAATCTACACATAGAATCAAAAGTGATGAAGAAGATCAGGATGAAAGAATTAAAGAGAAATTAAAGTTAGTATAAGATAAAAAATTCTTGATGTGATTGAGCATTTTTTGCTAGAAGCCAATCAATTGTAATTCCAATATTTGAAAAGAGAGTTCAGATAATCAAGGAAAATTCCAAAATGTTTGACAGACGGGGTCTATTAAAAACAACTTTAATAATGAAGGTTAGAAAAAGACAATCAGATTAGGTATTTTTCAAATTTTTCAGATAAATAATCCCAATTAAAATTGGTTTTAATGTACTCCAAAAAAGCATTTCCCATGGATTCTGCCAAATTTGAATCATTTAGTAATTGAATCACATATTTTGCAAATTCGTTAGGATCTGATGGATCTGCCAGAAAACCAAATTTTCCGTGAATTACTAGTTTCGATGTTTCTTCAACTCTTGTGGCCACAATAGGCTTTCCGCATGCACCATATTCCAGTAATTTGATAGGATGTGCAGCCGCATAGTAGGGTTCGTTTGGAAAAGAATCGACACATATATCTGCAGATAAGATATATTTTGGAATTTCATCTTGTAACAGTCTGCCTAGAAAGACAAAATTTTTGTCGATATTTTTTTCTTGGACTTTTTTTTCCCACATTAATTTAGAACGTTGTGGATCTCTGTGATCACCTATAATTACAAATTTTACATCCGGAATTTTTTGAATTATATGTTTTGCTGAATTAATTATAATGTTAAGATCCTGTAGAGAGCCAGAAAATACAATTATTTTATCAGATTGAAAATTATGACGAATTTTTTTAATTTCATCATTTGGACATGCGTTAGGATTAAACAAATCAAGATCGACGCCATTAGGAATAATGTGTATTTTAGATTGTGGTATTTCTTTTTTTATCAAGTCATTTTTTAGATAATTTGTAATCACAAAAATTTGATCTGCTTTGTTGAAAGATTTTTTTATAACCATTTTTGGCCTTATCATGGAATACATGTCAGCAAGATCTAAAATAAACGGAATTTTGTGTTTTGAACTTATTATTATTGCAGGAACTGAGCTACCAGTTCCAGGCATGTATGAATAAATGTAATCAATTTTATTTTTTGAGATAATTTTTGATGCTTCTTTTTGAATTGCAGGAATACATGTCAAATAATTTAGGTGACGAGTGATTCCTTGTTTTCCTGAAATTCCAATTGATGGTGGATGTATCTCAATAACATCAATGCCATGTTCCTTAAAATAGGAAATTCTAGGTTTTTTTGGGTTTGAACGTATAACAAAAACAAAAATTTTGTGTCCTTTTTTTGTTAAAGACATCATTAATGAAAATACCCGAGTATAATCACCCCACTTGTTTTCAAGATCAACATTACATAATACAAGAATGTTTATGCAAATCACCTATATTCAAAAACCAGTCATATGTTAATTGTAGCCCATTTTCAATTTTAGTTTCAGGAGAATATCCTAGAAGATTTTTAGCCTTAGATATGCCCATCTTTCTCCTAGTAATGTAATCAAATGAGCGTCTTTGCTTGAATACAATTTTTGACTTACTTTTTGTCATATCTAAAATAAGATTTGCAATTTTTAGAATCTTTGTTTCTTTACCTGTTCCCAGATTAAAAATTTGATTTTCAGCTGATTTTTTGCTAGCAGATAAAAGAATGCCTTTAACAATATCATCAACAAAGGTAAAATCCCTAGTTTCTTTTCCTGTACCTGTAATGACAATATCTTTGTTATGTATGGCTGCATCAAAAAAGTTTGGAATTACATTTCTAAATCTTCCCGGAGGATCAAAAGGGCCATATGAATTTGACAGTCTTACGATAGTATAGTTTAATCCAGATAGTTTTCCAATTGCATTACAATAATGTTCAGCAGATAGTTTACTTGCAGCATATGGAGTGGAAGGGTTTGGATACAGAGTCTCTTTGAATGAAATTACTTTTTGTGTACCATATAGAGATGATGATGAAGTGTAAATGAATCGTTTTGGTTTTTGTTTGGCAACATGTAATAATATTTGGAGGGTTCCCTGTGTATTTACAACAAGATCATCTATTGGATTTTGAACAGAAAGTTCATTTGCAAATCTTGCTGCAAGATGAAATACATAATCATATTTTTTAGAAAATGTTGTTTTGAGAATTTTTTCATCAGTGATATTTCCTTTGATAATCTTTAGATTTTTATGAATAGTTAGGTTCTTTGGAGAGCTTTGAGAAAAATTATCTAAAACAACTACTTTTGCATATTGATTCAGCAATTTTTTGACAAGATTAGATCCTACAGCACCATTGCCGCCTGTGACTAAGACCGAGGAATTCTCAAAAATGTTTGATTTGCTCATGTAGATTTACCTTTATACCCAACTGCATAATACATTATTCCAATCTCCTCAGCTTTCTTACTATCAAATGTTCTTCTGGTATCTACAATTATCGGAGTGTTCATTTTTGATTTGATCTCCTGTAAATTGAGATTTTTAAATTCATCATGATTTGTGACAAGTATTAAAACATCAGATCCGGATATGGATTTCCACAAATCAGTACTTTTTTTGGCCCCAAAGCTTTCAGGATTTTTAGGATCATAGACGGTTACTTGATCAGAGGATTCTACTAGTTTTGAAATGATATCTTTGGCAGGTGACAATCTTACATCGCTAACATTTGCTTTGTATGATACTCCAAGTACTAAAATTTTAGAGTCTGCCAATGATTTGCCAACATACTCAAGACCAGATTTTACTATCTCAATTACATGATTTGGCATAGAATCATTAATTTTTCTAGCAGACTCTATAATTTTAGAGGTAATAATCTCAGAGTTTTGAGGGTTGAGAAGTAGATATGGATCCTTTGGCAGACAGGGTCCGCCAACTCCAGGACCAGCATCTAGAAGATTGACTCTTGGGTGAGAATTACAGATTTTTTGTAGTTCAAGAAAGTCTATATCATATTTTTCACAGATAAGACTAATTTCATTTGCTAGTGCTACATTGACATCACGATACGTGTTTTCTACCAGTTTTGATATTTCTGCTATTTTTGCATTTGTAAGAAAAATATTGGAAGTTACTAGTTTTTCATATAATGATTTTGCCAACTTGCCTGATGATTTATCAATATAACCGATAATTCTGGGAGTGGTTCTAATTTCCGAAAGAGCTTGTCCGGGGGAAAGTCTTTCAGGTACAAACACAGCCCAGCAATCTTTATTCATTTTTTGGATTAAAGGCATTACAATATTTTCCATAGTACCAGGTGGGATTGAACTTTCTATAATGATTAATTTTTCATTTAATGGCAATTCTGATAAAGAGTTGCAAACATTTTCCAGTGTAGATAAATCAGGTTTTATTCTATCATCCAAAGGGGTCGGCACGCAAATAATTATTATATTTGAATCAGTAATTGTTTTTTGGAAATTAGTCTCCAGAGTAAATCTTTTTAATTCTATACAAGATTTTAATAGATTATCTAGTCCAAGTTCTTCAAAAGGAGATTCTCCTTGAGAAAGTTTTTGCAACAAAGTTTCATTTAAATCATTACCAATTACTGAAAATCCGATATCACAAAAACTCAATGCAGTGGGAAGGCCGACCTGACCCAGTCCAATAACACCTATCTTTACAGATTTTGTCTCAATTAGATTTTGTAAAGAATTTTTATCACTCAACAAATTTGTTTTCAAATTCCCAACTTAATATATCATAGGTATAAAGGATTTTCAATGATAGATAAAATCGATGAAGTACTTCAAAAGAGCATTGATTTTCTTCTCAGTCCCATGTCAATTGACAATTCAGATACTATTGCAAATGGTGGATTTTATGGATTTCAAAATATTGGTGAGCCACTCAGAGATACAGATAATCCGTTTATCTTCTATGAGATAACAGGTTATGGAATTAATCTTCTTTTAAAATTGCATGATTGGTACTCAGAAGAAAAATTCCTAGACATGGCAAAAAAGGCCGGAGAATGTATTCTAAAAGCCCAAGTTAATTCAGATAACATCAATATGAATGGTGCTATTTATGACAGATATTACCCACATTCTGATAAATTTTTTGAGAATTTTCATGTATATCCAAATGTAATTTGCTTAGGTGGATTATGTGAAATTTATATCAAAACTGGAGATGAGAAATTTCTTCAGGCTGCAATTTCTATTAAAGATTGGTTATTTCAAATGATTGTAAATGAGAACGGTACAGTTTTGGGTTTTCATGAATTTTATTCGGCAAACCAAAAATCGCTAAAGATTTTCCCATACGAATCAATTTGCATCCCTTTTATTTTATTAAAATTTCAAAAAGAATTAAATTTATCACAATCCCAGATAAAACAATTGTTGGATTCTGTCACATGGGGCATAAAATCGCAGACAGAATATGGTTATTTTCCATTTTTTTATTCATTAGAAAAAAAAGAATTCAATAGTACAGCTTATTCACATTTTACAATTTATCCATTATACAATTTAATGGGATTTCCACTTGCAGAGCTAGAAGAATATGGAAGTCAAAATAGTTTTGAATCATATAAAAAATGTACAGAATGGATGATGAAAGTACAGGGAAGTAACGGTGGATTTTTCACATATTACTTTGATAATGATCATGTGTGGCATCAACAATCGCCAGCAGTTGCTCAGGCATTATGCTCATTTATATTTCTGTATGAAAAAACTAATGATAAAAAATATCTAAGCGCTGCTAAAAATACTATAGAGTGGCTGGTAAAAAATCAGATTCCAAATGAAAAGTTTGCTGGAAGTTTCTTTTGGGTATATCCAAACAAAAAATATTCTAAATTACAGAAAAAAATAATGTATGCAAAAGAGATTATTAAAAATAAGATTTCAGAAACTGAAGAAATCAAAGATGTAACTACACTTTTAGACAAGGTTCCAATTTGGCCAGTGCAATTCACCATAGAAGGATTGTATCGTTATAAGAAATGTATTTCTAGTTAAATTTCTTTTTTAGAATTTCCAAAATTTGTTTTGACGATGTGCCATTTCCATAGGGTGTCTTTTTTGAAATTAATGATGGATTTTTCAATGTTTTATTGATAATTTGACTAATTTTTGTAGAATTTGTGCCTATTACTTCTGCCATTCCTACGTTCACTGCCTCTTGTCTATCAGTAGATTTTCTTACAATTAGGACCTTCTTGCTAATAAGTGGAGAAGTTGCTTCTTCTTGAATTCCTCCAGAATCTGTCAAGATAAATGTACATTTTTTCATTAGGTTTAGCATATCAAAATAACCTACTGACGGAATCAGTTTGATTTTATTTGAATTTTTTATTTTTTCATAAAGACCAAACTCCTTTAGACGGTTAACAGTTCTAGGATGAATTGGAAATAGAAAAGTTGCTTTAGAATTTAATAATCCAGAAACAATTGATTGGATGGTTTGTTTGTTATCAACGTTTTCACCTCTATGAATTGTAGCTAAAACAAAATTCTGTTCTATTTTTAGTTTAGATTTTTTTTCAGCTTGTTTGATAAATTCGGAAACTGCATCAATTGATGTATTACCAGTTATGTGAATTTTTCCATGAACTTTTTCATTTTTGAGTGTTATTGCGGTTTGTTTTGTTGGCGCAAAAAGAAGTTCTGAAATATGATCTACAGCTATTCTATTGTGTTCCTCGGGCATTCTCCAATCATAGCTTCTCAATCCTGCTTCTACATGAGATATAGGAATTCCACATTTGATAGATGTAATTGCTGCTGCTAAGACGGTATTAGTATCACCTTGTACAACAACAGAATCAGGATTAATATCTGTGAGAATTTTTGCTAGTTTTAAAATAATTTCTCCGATTTGGGTTGCTCTATCACTTGTGTTGTTTTGAAGTTTCGTTAATTTCATCTGAAAGTCAGGTGATCGTAATCCAAGATCTTCAATAAATCGTAAGCTCATCTCAAAATCATAATGTTGGCCAGTAAAGATTAAAGAACTATTTTTTGAAGTAGTTTTTTTAATAATAGGTGCTAGTTTGATTATTTCAGGTCTCGTACCAAAAACATAAGCAATTTTCATGATATTCTCTTTTTCAACACATTGACTATTTTGATTTATCTAGAATAGATTCATAGATGTTCAAGTAAAGATTTCCAACCTGATTCCAATCATATTTTTCAACTGTATTTAGTGCCTGATTTTCAAGAGATTTTTTTAATTCTGCATTGTTTAGAAGAGTGATTATTTGTTCAACAAAAGAATCAGCATCTTGCGGATCTATAATCATTCCATTGATGCCATTTTCAATTAATTCAATATTTCCTCCAACAGCAGATGCAATTATTGCAGTTTTACATGCCATAGATTCTAGAAGAGTAGAACTGATTCCTTCTTTCAATGAAGGCTGAATTAGAATATCAGAACCACGAATTAGAGATATTGTATCTTCTTTAATTTGATATCCAAGATAATGTACATTTTTTTTAGTTTTGGCTAGTTCCTTTATTTTTTGTTCTTCTGGACCTGTTCCTAAAATTATTAGTTGTATGTCAGACGGTAATTTTTTTCCGATATCAATTAAAATATCAGTACCTTTTTCCTTGGATAACCGTCCTGCAAAAATTACTTGTTTTGAATATCGTCTATCTTCTTTGGATGATAAAGATAAGACATCTATAGCATTTGGAACTTGAAATACTTTGTATCCTAATGACGTATAATAATCAAATGCTTCTTTAGATATTACAGTTATTGCATCTGCCCAAGTTAATGCATTTTTTTCATATTTTTTGGATATGTTTCCAGTTATTGTACCATGCAATTGATCAATTTGCTGCGAAAATATTCCATGTAAGGAAAGAATTTTTTTTCCAGATATGTTTTTCATTGCTAGAGCTGCAGGAATATTATGAGCATGAACAATATCTTGGTTTTTTTTAAATTTAGTTTTTAAAAACGATGAGATCATAAAGCTTGGATTTTTTAACCCTTTAATTGGAATTGTGAATGTATTTTCAGAAGAAATTATTTCTATATCATGATTATATTTTTTTAAGAATTTTTCTAATCCTTGTACATGTTGAGATATTCCTCCAATTCCAGATTGAGAGGGAGAAATTATCAAGATTTTCATTAAAACAAAATTAATTGTAGGCTTTTTAAGGGTTGATCAATCACACTTAAAAGAAAAATAATTTAACTATACCTGCATTTTTTTACATAAAATATTTGTTGAGGAGTTTTTTTATTTGGGTATGTTTTTAAAAGTTCATCAGATGTGATAAATTTTTCTTGTAAAATATCAAACATTTGAAAATTTGATTCATCTAGGATTTTTAATAATTCTTTAGGTTGTGTATTATAATCAGCTAAAACTTGGGGATGAAATTCAAAGAGAATTTTTATTTCAGGGTTTATTTGTAAAATTTCTTTCATTCCTTCAAAAACATGTTTTTTATGACCTTCAACATCTACTTTATGAAATCAATATGTTGATTTTTAGTACTAAAATAGTCACCTATTGTTATAGTTTGTGCATTTTGATGGAAAATTATTGCTTCTCCATTTTTATTTGAAACTGCTTTATTTTCAAGTACAATATTTTTGTATTCGTTTATCCGAACATTTTCTTTAAGAATATGAAATCGTTCAGAATTTGATTCAAAGGCATAGACTTTTCCTTGATTTCCTACTAATTGTGAAAAAAGTATGTATAATATCCGATAGAAGCTCCAAGATCAAGTACTGTATAGTTTTTTTTAATTTCTTTTTTAACTAATTCTGGTTCTTTCGGTTCATAAACACCAAAAATTGATAAATTATAATTATCTATATCTCCGAGATACATTTTGCTATTGTGAATAATTGCAAAGTTAGATTTGATTCTAGATTGGATCTGTTCATTTAGTTTAACTATCTTAAATTTTCTTAATTCGTGTCCTTTCAATAGATTGACAATGATAAGATACAGCGTAGATGGGATATTCATTTTATATCAAACTGATAAATAGGATTCTATATTTTAGTGTGAATGAAGTTTTGAATGGTTAAAATCATTACATTGTAGCTTGTGCAGCATCATGAAACATCTGACTCTTTGCACAGCCAGCAGCAAGTTCATCACCTGCTCCACGTCTCATAAGGCCTCTGTAAAGACCATCTTCTAATTTGACGCCTTCTCGTTCTTCCCATTCCTCTACAGTGATAGAGTATTTCTTTTGAATTCTATCTCTATACCATTCCGGAATTACATTGAATGCACAAAATGGAACTATTCTAAGGTCTGGAGTAAGATAGTGAATATCACATCTTTGTAGTCTTTCCAAGTCTTCGTTGTATTTATCTTGAAAGTGCATCATACCAAGGAATAATCCTTTGACGTGCCATGAACCAACTGAATCAAATGATCTCTTCATGAGAATATTTCCAAACATTTTTGCTAAATCTAATCCTGCCGGTTGTTTCTTTGTATCAACAAACCCTTTGAGTTTTCTTACAACTTCAAGCATTGTAAAGTACTTGTTTTTACCAGAACGAATCTCTTCTGCTTTATCTTCAAATAACTCTAACATTCCTTGAATATCACAGAATTTAGTTAATGGGACAAATTTCTTTGTATCTGCATCTTCAAAGATGTACGTTCCTGCACCACAAGCAAAGTGAATTGACAATTCGTATTTTGGTTTGCTTGAGAACGCTTCAATTACGTTGGTTAGTGGCATACAACTTGGGACTGGGAACCAGTCATCAATGGTTACTTCACCGTCTGTTTGCTCTTCAATTCTTTGAACACAGTCAGGAACTGTGATTCTATATTTTTCACGTTCTCCTTTACCCATTCTTCCAGTTAGTGATACGGGTTGGAAATTCACAGCATGAACTACATCCATATTCTTTTGTGCATATCTGATAATTCCACCTAATTCGTGGTCGTTAATTGATTTGATTACTGTTGGAACAAATACTACAGTGGTTCCAGTTTTTCTACAACTATCAAGTGCATATGGAATTTCCCAGTGATTCTTTGGGTTTGTTCTTGCAGTTACACCATCAAATGACAGATACAAGTTGTTACATCCAGCTAATCTTACTTCTCTTGCAGCCTCTGGATCCATCGCATGACGGATTCCATTAGTGTTCATTTGGATGTGGTCAACACCTTCTTCTTTCATTATTTTAATAACGTCAGCAATATCTTCTCTCAGCATTGGTTCACCACCAGTAATCTGCATAGAGTTTCCTGGAATAGGTCTTTCAGCCCTTAGAGTCTTCATCATTGCTCTAACTTGAGTATGATCTGGCTCATACATGTAAGCACCTTCAAGGCCTTTCTTTACATAGAAAAAGCAATACCAGCATGTTAAATCACATCTGTTAGTTACAATCATGTTTGCTAATCCGCTGTGAGACAGATGGTTTGAACACAATCCACAGTTGTTTGGACATGAACATTTGTCAATCATTACGTTTGGAGAATGTGCACCTTTGCCATCCATCCAATATGTACTGAATTTCTTATACATATCATAAGAACCAAAGTATAATTCCTCACATTCACCGTGAGTTGGACATATTTTGGACATGAAGACCTTGTTATCTCTTTCAAAGACTTCTGCATCTAAAATCATATTACAATCTGGACATATACTTTGAGTGAATCTAATTGTGGATTTTTTACCTAAATTTTTACTTGATTGATTTGATATTTGAATTAGTGCCATACCTACTATGGTCATTTTTCTGAGATGGTATATAATACATTTCATACTCTGCCTAGGGTGGAATTTAGTAATCAGGCATATCTGATTTAAATACCAAAACTGATCGACTAGATCGCATATGAGTATATCTGATAATACAAGAAAGGCCTTAGAAAAAATAGGGCTAACAAGTTATGAGATCAGAACATTTTCTTCTCTACTCAAATCAGGAGAACTAACTGCATCAGATCTTAGTCAAAAATCAGGAGTGCCATACTCAAAAATTTATGAAGTGTTGGGAGCTCTAGAAGATAAAGGTTGGATTGGTTCTGATGATTCAAGACCTACAAAATATTTTGCAAAATCACCATCTACAGGACTAGAAACTACAAAACAAAAAATGGAAAACGATTTTTCAGTTAATCAAAGTGTGATTCTAAACGAGTTAGTTCCATTATATGAGAAAAGTGGAACTAGTGAAAGACCAGATATTTGGGTACTTTCAGGTGCAGTTAATATTGTAGCCAAAATTTTAGAAATGGTAGAGACTTGCAGGAATGAAGTAATGATTGCATTACCTGAAGCTGGAGTAGATCTAGTAAAACAGGCATTGCCAAAATTAAGATCACTACATGATAAAGGAGTAGACATCACAATACTCACATCAGATAAAATGGATAAAGAATCTATTAAGTCAATTAAAAGAGTTGCAACTGTAACAATCAAAAAAGGCTTGTTTGGAGGAGGGATAATATCTGACAAAAGACATGTAGTAATTTTATTAGGTCCCGAAATTGGTGGTGTAAACACTTCAGAAGTTGTTGCAATTTGGGCAGATCATGCAGGATTAGCAGGATTTGCGCGTCAATACTTTGAATATTTATTAAAAGATTCAAAGAAGGCATAGTATGGACATATTAGATGAAGAGACACTTTTTGTAGGAACAGCAGAAGCAGAACATGTAGAGATGTATCTAAAAGCAATTTGGCATATCAAAGAAAAAGGAGAGGATGTCAAAATCAGCACCATTGCAAAAATGCTCAATGTCAGACAACCTAGTGTTGTACAGATGCTCAAAAAATTAAACAGTAAAAATTTAGTAAATTACAATAAAGCTGGAGTTAAACTTACAGAGGATGGTGAACGAATAGGTTCAAGTATGATGAGAAACAGTAGATTATTAGAAGTACTTATGGATAGTGCATTAAAAGTAGAAATTGATGAAGAAATGGTTTGTGGTATAGAACATCATATGAACAAACAATTTACAGATGCTCTTTGCATAATGTTAAACCATCCAAGAAAATGTCCACATGATCATGAAATTCCAATGGGTCAATGTTGTAAATCAGTGTAACCATCCCAAAAGATATATCATCTTAAAAATTATATTTCAATCATGGCATGTTTTTGTGGCTGCGAAATATATGAAAAAAATAATGATGGATTCAAGATTGCATGTGTAAAATGTGGACATGGACTGCAGAACCACGATGAAGAATTTAGAGCTGCCGCAAGAAAGAATGAATCGCAAAGTCAAAAGCGTGATGCAGACTTCGGATAGTTATTCTCCAATTATTTTTACTAAAACTCTCTTTGGTCTTTTCCCGTCAAATTCTCCATAGAAAATTTCTTCCCACGGTCCAAAATCTAATTTACCATTTGTTATTGCAACAACTACCTCTCTTCCCATAACTTGTCGTTTTAGATGAGCATCTGCATTGTCTTCACCAGTTTTGTTGTGTTCATATTGATTAGTGGGTTCGTGTGGTGCTAATCCTTCTAACCATTTTTCATAATCATGAAGCAAGCCACCTTCATTATCATTAATAAAAACACTAGCAGTGATATGCATTGCATTTACAAGGCAAAAACCTTCTTGGATTTTGCTTTTTACTACTAGTTCACTTACATATTCTGTGATATTTACAAAGGCTCTTCGTGTTTTGATTTCGAATGTTAGGTATTCTGTAAGTGATTTCATATCTTTTCAATGTGAATCATCCATTAAAATCCTAAGGCAGGCTCAGAACTCAAGATCTTCATCATCAATCAAAGGGATAGATTCATCACTGCCCGCAAGCCATATTTTAGCCAGATTCCTATTGAGTCTTTCAAGAAGCTTGATAAATGGCTATTAGTTTAACCATTCAAAATGGTCACAATTGACACTCCGGCTTCATTGGAAAGTTTTAGAAGATTCATCATTTCAAGTACGTGTAAATCTTATGCACCACGAAGTTATTTAGAAGATTTTGAAGTGTTTGCAGAAAGAGAGGATAGTCTAGGAGCAATTTATGTTGAGGCAGCTGATAAAGTGACTTTGAAAAAGATTAGAGACATTACATTTGTTAATGCAAGAGATGTTCTTGGAATAATTTATAATTCAAAAAGTGGAAATACAGCATTAAAGTGGCGACAAATTAGAAGAAATAATGGTAAAGTTACTGGAGAAGCATCTGCAAACTCACTTACAAATCTCTCAGAATCAGGTGTTCTTACTTTAGATTGGGTTGAAAACTACCTAAAGAAAAAATCTGAGAAAACAGAAACTACAAGCTAAACTTTTTTCTTCCTCTAGGATTCAATATTATCATGATTACAAAGATTATAGATGAGAATTCAATTTCAGTAATTCCAGAAGATTCTGAAGATCTTTTGAATTTACGTCGTATAATTAAAGAAGATGACAAAATAATTGGTGATACAACAAGAGTACTAAAACAAGATAAAGATTATTCAAGACCTGACAAAGGTGAAAGAATTAAGATAAGAATTGCTTTAGCAGTAGAGAAAATTTCATTGGATGGCGTGTTAGATAGATTGAGAGTTGGTGGAACAATTTCTGAATCGAGTAATGAGTCAGTACCACATGGATCACACCACTCATTTATTCTAAAACTAAATGACGGAATTACAATTTCAAAAAAAAAATGGTTGCCAATAGAAAAAAAACTTTTAGAGACATCTAATAATCAGGTTAGTTTTGTACTAATTGCAATTGATACTGCTGATTGTGGTATTGCAAGATTACGAGGCACACATTTAGAATTTATGCCAAATATCTACTCTGGATCTGGTGGAAAAAGATACAAAACAAATTTCAACATTGAGAAATTTTTTGAGCAGATACAGCAAGCAGTATCATCCATTTTTAAAGAGGGTGATACAATAGTAATTTTTGGTCCAGGTGAAACGAAAAAACGATTTGCAAATTTTATTGAAAAATCACAAAAATATAAAAGTCAAGTTGTTGAAGGAATTGATTCTGGAGGAGAGGATGGAATTTACACATTTACAAAATCTCAAACAATGCACAAAATAATGTCAGATAGTAAGTTAGCAAAGGCCGCATCAATTATAGATGAAATAATGATTCTTGCAAATAAAAAGAGTAGAAAATTTACAATGGGGTATAATGAAACTTTTAATGCAAATCAGATAGGAGCAGTTGAATCCCTAGTATTTTCAGATAAAGCTATTCAAGATAATGATGAACAACAAATTATTGATTTTCTAAACGATGTTGAAAGTAAGGGAGTAAAAATTTATAGTGTTGACTCGTCAACAGATATCGGTCTAAGAGTTACGGGTTTAGGTGGAATAGTTTCGTTGTTACGATATTCTATTGAATCCTAGTTTGTAGATTCTATTAACCAATTTAGATATGATTTGTTAATAGAAGTAAGATCAATTTCTGCAATTTCAAGAACATTATATGGATGAGTTTCTTTAATTTTCTTTTTTAGCAGGGTTTTGTTTTTTGTTATAGTTTTGAATATTGCAAGATATTCTGATGTATTTTCTATTTTACCATTCCAAGAATAAATTGAAGTAATTTTTGAAATATTGACACATGCTACTATCTTATTTTTTACAAGATCATTTGCAATTTTTGAAATTGATTTTTTATCAGGATATGTTGAGATAATTACCACGGGTTTCATAGTAACCGATAAATGTCCGTACTTTAAAAAATTAACAATTAGTTTGGAACTTGATTTTATTACCCAAAATTCGATAATCTATGTCCTAATGGCTTGGGTAGTAATAGTTGTAATTGCAAAAGCTCTAAAACTAGAAAAATATGGTTTTGAGATAAAATCTTACAGTCTTGTTTACAAAAACAAGGGGGTTAATTCAGCTCTATTAAGAATTTTAAGTAGAACAAAAAGAGGAATTAGGGTTTTTGCAGATACAAGTGTAATTGCAGGTTTTATAATGATGGGTTTTGCTTTTTGGTTTTTGTTAAATAACGTCTCAAACTTTTTTGTAGCACAAACCGATTTTCAGGAATTAACGGTGCTTATCCCAGGAGTTACATTGACTTCTACATCATCAATTGCATACTTTTTACTATCAATTCCAATAGTATTAGTTGTTCATGAAGGAGCACACGGAATAGTAGCAGCTCTAGAAAAAATAAAGATCAAGACAGGGGGATTTGCGATATTTATTGCAATGTTTGCAGGATTTGTAGAACCTGATGAAGAAGAATTTGAAAAAGCAAAAAAGATTTCAAAATTAAGAGTGATTGGTGCAGGAGCAACATCAAATGTAATTTTTGCTTTTGTGTTGGGTGCCATTCTATTAACAAATCCATTTTTTGCTATGGTGTTACCTGAACCGCTCCTAAGTGCATTCTATGAATTGCCTCAAGGGGTTTTGATATTATCAATTATAGAAAACTCAGGAGCAGAGCAAGCAGGATTACTTGCTAATGATATCATTACTTCAATTAATGATATACCTATTCACAGTCCAGTGGATTTTCCTAGCTTAAACCCAGGAGAAACTGCAAGTGTTACTGTACTTAGAGACAGTCAAACATTACAATTTGGTCTAGAAGTAATGCCATCTCCTGAAGATCCTGAAAGAGGACTAATAGGAATAATGAGAGACAATTCTTTTGCATACAAACCTGTAATGAATTTCATTGAATGGAATGATCCAAATGTTTCAATGTTTTTGCTATGGTTATGGATGATTTCGTTTTTTATAGGAATTATCAACATGCTTCCTTTACCAATATTAGATGGTGGAAAATTTATTCATACAATTATTGATAAAAAAGCTTCAGATAAAACAGTCAATATTGTAATGTGGGGAATTTACGCATGTACCTTTGCCCTGTTTGGCCTCAATATTGCATTATCATATTTGAAATCTGGATGGTTTACAATTTAGAAAAATACCTAAAGAATCATTAATGAAAAAAAATACTTGAATTTATGAAATGTGATAGATGTGATAATCCAGCAGCATATACAAGGAAATATTCAGGTGAGAAATTATGCTCAAAATGTTTCTCAAATTCAATAGTAAGAAAGACTGCC
>Ga0102952_1000137_pt1 | contig 35277 bp, 31 predicted proteins | sample SalPon2A_C_D1_MG_FD_78506 | JGI IMG/M metagenome (GOLD analysis project Ga0102952, IMG submission 78506) | Soil microbial communities from South San Francisco under conditions of wetland restoration - Salt Pond MetaG R2A_C_D1_MG | ecosystem: Environmental > Terrestrial > Soil > Wetlands | place... | reverse complement strand
CCAGTAGGAGCTACTCCGGATGTTCCGTCTCCCGGGTGTCCGTATCGGGCGTTCTGCCCGGCGCCAGGTCGGCGAGCGTGGTCTTTCCGAGCGCCTCGACGCGCGCCGCATGTGACTTGCCCAGCAGGGTTCCCATCCAACCGGGTTCCGAGGCGGGTACCTCGCCGCGTGCCGCTTCCAGCACTTCGGTGACGGTGATCTTGTCGGCACTGCGTGCCAGGGCATACCCGCGCCCACTCACCCGGAACAATAAGTCGGCCGCAACCAGGTGGTCGAGTACGGGCTCGAGGCGCAACCCAGAGATGCCGATGCGCCCGACGCAATCGCCCAGGGTGAGCGGCGGCTTGCCGGCAGTGAACCGTTTGGCGGCGGCGAGCATGATGTCCAGCGCGGTGGCCTCGGCGCTGGCAGGATCGAGTGGTCGTCGGTCGTCGTGCGGGCGCCGCCAGGCCGGATACTGCACGTAGAAGCCGATCCTTGCACCGAGCAGCAGGATCAGCCAGCTCAGGTACACCCACGTCAGGAACAGGATCAGTATGGCGAAGCTCGAATAGACGGCGTCCAGGCGTGTCGAGCGGGCGGTCAGCAGGGCGAAAATCTGTCCCGCGCCCTGCCACACGATACCGCCGGCGATGCCCGCGGCGAGCGCTGCACGGAATCTCACGCGCGTGTTCGGCGTGATCAGGTTGAGCAGTGTGAAGGCGGCGATCGCGATCAGGTAGGGCAGCAGCTTGCCGACAAGCGGCAGCAGCGGGCCGATGATCGACAAGTGTTCCATGACCGACCGGCTGGTTAGTGTGGCGGTAACGCCGAAAGCGGAGAACAGGAACACGGGACCGACGATCAGCAGGCTGATGTACTGCATGCTGCGGGTCAGCGCGGGTCGCGATTCGCCGACCTGCCAGGCGGCGTTGAGTCCGGCCTCGATCTTGCGCAGCAACGACAGCGCGGTAAAGGCCAGCAGCAGGATGCCGAAGATGCCGAGCACGCCCACGCGCACATTGCCCACGAAGAGCAGGATCTTGTTGGTGAGTTCGTTGCCGGCCGGCCCGAGTGGTTCGAGCAGGCGTTGCAGGGCGGGGCCGAGCACGCCATTGATGCCCAGCCCCTTGAGAGCGGCGAAGGCGAAGGCCAGCAGCGGCACGATGGCGATCAGTGTCGAATAGACCAGGCTCATCGCGTAGAGGTTGAGCCGTCCCTCGGCCACGTCGCGCAGCAGCAGCCAGGCGATCTGGCCGCAGGTGCGCAGCCAGTGCGCTGGCTGTCGTTCGTGGTAATGGCGAGCGAACAGGCTGCGCTCGATCGTTTTAAGATTCATCGTCCCGGCATGCTCCCTGGGCTCGTCTACTTTAACCCGCGGCGCGGCGCGGGCGTTATTCTGTAGGCATGACACGCTACCCCGAACGCATCGTCTGCCTGACCGAGGAGACGACTGAAACCCTGTATCTGCTGGGCGAGCAGGATCGCATCGTGGGCATTTCGGGCTTCACCGTGCGCCCGCCCGAAGCGCGGCGCGAGAAACCGAAAGTATCGGCGTTCACCAGCGCGAAGATTCACAAGATCCTCGAGTTGGAGCCGGACCTCGCGCTCGGCTTCTCCGATATTCAGGCCGACATTGCCGCCGAGCTGGTGCGCCACGGCATTGAGGTGCACGTATTCAACCACCGCAGCGTCGCGGGCATCCTGCGCATGGTCGAGACGCTCGGCGCCCTGATCGGCTGTCCCGAGAGGGCCCGCGCGCTGGCGGCCAAACTGGCCGCGAACGTGGAGGCGGTCGAAGCCCGGGCCGCGGCGTTGCAAAGGCGCCCGCGCGTCTACTTCGAGGAATGGGACGAGCCGATGATCACCGGCATCGGCTGGGTATGCGAACTGATCCGCAGCGCCGGCGGCGACGACGTCTTTCCCGAGCTGTCACGCGAGGCGCTGGCGAAGAACCGCATCCTGGCCGATCCGGCCGCGGTGATCGCGCGCAGACCCGAACTCATCCTCGGCTCCTGGTGCGGCAAGAAGTTCCGCCCGGTGAAGGTGGCGGCGCGCCCCGGCTTCGAGGCCGTGCCCGCGGTGGTGAACGGCGACCTCTACGAGGTGAAATCCTCGATCATCCTGCAGCCGGGCCCGGCCGCCCTCACCGACGGCATCGCGGAGTTGCACCGCATTATCGCCCGCTGGAGCGAGGCCCGGGGCTAATCCGGATCATTCACGAGGGCGGACGGCGCTCACAGGCAAGTCGGCGAGGTTGATTCAGTCGCCGCCGACCGTGAAGCGGAATACGTGCGCCGGGGTGTTGCCGACCTGGACCTTCGCCTCGTAGTCGCCGGCCGCCAGGTGCAGGTTGTTCCCGTAGTGCATGGTGGCGCGGCCCTTGCCCTTGACGTACATGCGGGCGACCGGCAGGGTCTGCCACGGTGCCGATGCATTGCCGCTCATGCGGTAGCGGATGTGTACCGTGGCATTCTCGACCGGTTTGCCGCCTTTTTGGACGAACACGACGAGGTGATGGTTGGGTTGCGGCTTTGAGCCCAGCAAAGCGGGCTTGGCCCCGCCGTCCCATGTCATTTCCTTATGCGCGCCGGCGAAGGATTCCGCGGGCAACACCTTGAGCGTGACCTGGTAGGGGCCTGCCGTGGCGGTTTCGCTGACGGGTTTTGCCTGCGCGGCGCAGGACGCGAGAAACGCGCCCAACGCGAAGGCGATGGTTGCTGCAAATAACAGGGATTTACGCATGATGACCTCCTCTCGATCAGGGGTGTGTCAGGCGTCTGCGCGCTTCCGCGTAGCGCGCGGCGCTCTGGTTGATGATGTCTTCGGGCAGGTGCGGGGCGGGCGGCGTCTTGTTCCAGCCGCTGGCCTCGACCCAGTCGCGGACGAACTGCTTGTCGAAAGACGGCGGGCTGGTGCCCGGCTGCCAGCTGTCGATCGGCCAGAAACGCGACGAATCGGGCGTGAGCGCTTCGTCTATCAGCACCAGTGTGTCGTTCTCGTCGAGGCCGAACTCGAACTTGGTGTCGGCGATGATGATGCCGCGCTCGCGGGCATGCGCCCGGGCGAAGCGGTACAGGGCGAAGGCGGCGGCTCGTACCTGCTCGGCGAGTTCGCCGCCGATGAGTGCGGCACAGGCATCGAATGAGATGTTCTCGTCGTGGTCGCCCACCTCGGCCTTGGTGGCGGGCGTGAAGATCGGCTCCGGCAGTTCGTCGGCCAGACGCAGCCCGGCGGGCAGACCGATGCCGCACACTGCGCCGGTCGCCTGGTAATCCTTCCAGCCGGACCCGGCGAGGTAGCCGCGTACCACCGCCTCCACCGGCAGCGCGCGCAGGCGGCGGACTACCATCGAGCGTTCTGCGACCAGGGCGCGGTCGGCGGCATCGGGCACGGCCTGCTCCAGCGTCATCCCGGCCAGGTGATTGGGCACGATGTGGCGGGTATTCCCGAACCAGAACCGCGACACCGCCGTGAGCACCTCGCCCTTGCCGGGAATCGGGTCGGGGAATACCACGTCGAAGGCGGAGAGGCGGTCGCTCGCTACCAGCAGCCAGTGATCTTCGTCCACGGCGAAAATGTCGCGGACCTTGCCGCCGTGCACCCGTTTCAGGCTGCTCAGTTCGATGCGGTAGATACTCTGTTTGCTCAATGCCGCTTACCTCGCATGAATCTGGTTCAACCGGTGAGCGAGCCGGTTCAGGTAGTCGCGGACCCGGGCCGCGTTCTTGCCGATATCCGACAGGCCCAGGCGCGATTCCGAGCGCACGTTGACGACGCTGCCGTTGCCCACAGGCACGACGTTGATGGCGATGTCGTCGGTGAAACCGAACCAGGCCGTGGTCGCGCTGGCCTCGATGTGGCGGGTATCGGCATCCGAGGCGGCGATCTTCCAGCCCATGGCGCGTGCGGTGCCGAGCGCGGCCTCATAGGCGCGGGCCGGTTCGATGCCGGGCGCCGGCAACGGGCGGATGCCGGGGTAATAGGCTTCCTGGACCGCGGCGAGGCAGGTGGGGCTCCAGCTCGTGCAGGCCTTGGCGACGGCCTCGTGCTGCGGGTTCTTGCGCCCGGCAGGGGATTCGAGGAATTTGGCGAGGGATGCCACCTCGGCCTTGGCGATATGAGGTCCTCCGCCGCCGTAATCGAGCCCGTTGGGCGCTTTTGCCCGCGCCTGGGCGAGCGCCAGGAAACGCGGCGGATGGGCGGTATTGGTCGAGATGTCGTGGATCGGTGGCACGGATTCTGCGTGGCGCAGCATCATCCACGGCCAGGCGAACGAACCGAAGCCGAGGGCCAGGGCCAGCACGCCGATCAGCGTGGCGCTCATGTGGCGGACCAGCAGGGCGCCGATAACCCCGAGGACGCCGGCAGCGACCGCCGCGAAACCGACCCAGGCCCCGTGGCGGAGCAGGCCGAAGGCGGTACCCAGGTGAATCGCCTCGTGCTTGTACAGCGGACCGGCCACGGCCACCATGACCACGGCGACCAGGCCGGCGGTCAGGGCGAGCAGCGTCCACAACAGCACGAGGCGGCGGAGACTTGAAGTCGAGCGAGCCATAAGTCCATCCCTCTCTGAACGCGCGGCAGGCTGAACGCATAGTGTACTGCGCCTGCTGTCCGGGCGTTCGGCTTGGTACGGTGTTTCGGGCATACTGTGACGCACGTTGCGGGAGGGAAACGGTGTCGATGAGCATGGAGCAAACGGGCTGGCGGAGTTGGCGGCGGGAATGGCCCTTGCTGATTCTTTTCGTCGTTTTCATCGCGGGCGAGATATTCAAGGGCACCATCGGCGCGGGGAAGGCCGGGCCTGCCGGAGAGATCATTGCCTTCTTTGCCTTTTTCGGCGGGGCGCTGGCGGGGGCCTTTGCCGTGGTGCGCCACGCCGAGGAGCTGGCACACCGCTTCGGCGAACCCTACGGCACGCTGATCCTCACCATTTCGGCGATATCGATCGAGGTGGTGGTGATCGCCACCATCATGCTGCATGGCGCCAACAATCCCAAGATCGCCCGCGACACCATGTATTCGGTGGTGATGATCGTGCTGGCCGGCGTGGTCGGCATCAGCCTGCTCCTGGGCGGTTTCAGGCACCGCGAACAGGGCTACAACCTGCAGGGCGCAAGCACGTTCCTCAGCGTGCTGCTTCCCCTGTCCGTGTTGTCGCTGGTGTGGCCGAATTTCACCCATTCCACGGCCCAGGGCGAACTCTCGACCGGCAAGTCCTGGTTTGTCATGCTGGCCTCGGTGGCACTGTATATCGTTTTCCTGGGGGTGCAGACCGTGCGCCACCGCAATTATTTCGTGGCTCCGTCGGAAGCCGTGCCTGCCGGGGAAGATTCCGGGGGACACACGCTTGCCGGCTGGTCGTTCCATGCGGTGATGCTGGTGGCGTTCCTGTTGCTCGTCGTGCTGCTCGCCGAACTGTTTTCGTTGCCGCTCGATATCGGGCTCGACCGCCTGGAGTTGCCGGCCGGACTGGGCGCATTTGCCGTGGCCGCCCTGATTCTCGCGCCGGAAAGCGTTGCCGCGATTCGGGCGGCGCACGCGAACCACATGCAGCGCGCGGTGAATCTTTCGCTCGGCACGGTGCTGGCCACGATCAGCCTCACCGCGCCCGCCGTGCTCGCGATCAACCTCTTTACCCACCACGCCGTCGTCCTCGGCCTGGATCCGGCCAACGCCGCTCTCATGATTCTCACGCTCGGCGTGTCGATCATCACTTTTTCCAGCGGGCGCACTAACCTGCTGCAGGGCGCCGTGCACCTTGTGTTGTTCATGGCCTACCTGGTGCTGATCTTCTCGCCCTGAACCCGCGTCCCGACTGAGTTCCGGACCGCGCCGGCCGTGGCCGTACGACGCCGTACCCGCCGTTCCGACCCCCGATTCGACGCCGAATCGAAAGGGGTCTTGATTTCTCCGCCCGTTGTGCTACTGTTATACACATGCATATCGGTAAAATACTTTCGGGGCGGATGGAGCATGGATAAGTCGGAACTGGATTCGCTGCGGATTGACCGGGGATCGCAACAGCCGGCTGCCGGCCGTCGTCGCTGGCCGTGGCTGATAGGTGTCGCCGTCGTGCTCGCGGCAGCCGGGGGAATCGGCGGGTGGCAGGCCCTGAAAGCGGAACCGGTGGCCGTGCAGACGCTTACCATCAAGGAGAACACGTCCGCGGTTTCGGCGGGCGGCGGGGCGAGTGTCCTCAATGCCTCCGGTTACGTGGTCGCCGAACTCGCGTCCACCGTGTCCTCGCAGATCACCGGCCAGATCACCGAGGTGATCACCAACGAGGGCGAGCACGTCAAGAAAGGCCAGGTGCTTGCGCGCCTGGATGACAGTACGCAGAAGGCGGCCGCCGCCACGGCGGCCAGCCAGCTCAAGGCCGACCAGTCCGGCGTGGCGAAGGCGCAGGCCCAGCTCACGCTCGACCTGACCAGCCTGCGTCGCACCCGGGCCATGGCTGCCCAGCACCTGACGAGCCAGGCGGACCTGGACGATGCCCGGTCGCGGGTCGCGATCGACCGGGCCGCCCTCGGCGCCGCCCGGGGCCAGGTACAGGTGGACCAGGACACGCTTGACAGCGCAAACATTCAGCTTGCCTATACCGTTATACGCGCGCCCTTTGCCGGCGTGGTGACGGAGAAATACGCGCACCCCGGCGAAATGATTTCACCCGCGGCGGTGGGCGGCTATACCAAGACCGGTATCTGCCGGCTGGTCGACATGGGTTCGCTCGAGATCGACGTCGACGTGAACGAAAGCTACATTCACCGCGTACACGAGGGCATGCGCGTGGAAGCAGCGCTCGACGCCTACCCGAGCTGGCGCATTCCCGCACACGTCATCAGCATCGTGCCCACGGCGGACCGCCAGAAGGCCACGGTCAAGGTGCGCATCGCCTTCGACAAGCTGGACCCGCGGATCCTGCCGGACATGGGCGTGCAGGTCTGGTTCTTCGATGCGCCGGCTACGGAAGCCACCGCTACGGCTGCCACGGAACCCGCCGCCAGGCAAACCTTCAGCGTGCCGCGCAGTGCCGTGCAGGGCAGCGGCGGGTCCAGCTATGTCTTTACCGTTATCAACGCCCACGCACACAAGCAGGCCGTGAGCACCGGGGCAACGTCGGGCAGCCGGGTCACGGTGCTTGACGGCCTCGGCGCCGGCGATGTTGTGGTCATTCATTCCGACAAACCGCTTGCGAACGGCATGCCGGTCCGGCTCATGCCGGCCGGCTGACGCCCATACGCCCGCAGACCCAGGAGACAACCGCCATGTCCGCCAATACCGCTACCCTGACCGTGCCCCAGCCCGTTCCCGACCCTGCGCTGGTCGAGCTCGAGGGCGTGACCAAGACCTACCGCCGCGGCGGCGAAACCGTCGAGGTGCTGCAGGCGCTCGACCTGACCGTGCCCGAGGGCGACTTTCTTGCACTGATGGGGCCGTCCGGATCGGGCAAGACCACGCTGATGAACCTGCTGGGCGGCATCGACCGTCCGAGCGGTGGAACGATCACGATCGGGGGCACGCGCATCGACAACCTCGGCGAGGCCGCGCTGACGAAATGGCGGGCCCGCCATGTCGGGTTCATCTTCCAGCTCTATCACCTGCTGCCGGTGCTTTCGGCGGAGCGCAACGTGGAATTGCCGCTGCTGCTGACCCGCTTCTCGCGCGGGGAACGAAAGCGTCGCGCGCTGGCGGCGCTCAAGCTGGTGGGATTGAGCGATCGCGCCGGGCACAAGCCGACAGAGTTGTCCGGAGGCCAGGAACAGCGCGTGGGCATCGCCCGGGCGATTGTCACCGATCCCACGATACTGCTCTGCGACGAGCCGACAGGCGATCTCGACCGCAAGGCGGGAGACGAGATCCTCGACCTGCTCAGGGCGCTTAACGAGGAGCACGGCAAGACCATCATCATGGTCACCCACGATCCGCATGCCGCGGCCCGTGCCAAGCGCACGCTGCACATGGACAAGGGGCGGCTGGTGGTGCAGCCGCAGCACTGAACGGACACGTACCGCAGACAGGAGGATGCCGCGATGAAATACTGGCCGCTGCTCTGGAGCAATATCAGGCGCAAGAAGCTGCGTACCATCTTTACCCTGTTCGCGGTAACGGCGGCATTCGCGTTGTTCGGCCTGCTGGCCGCGATGCAGCATGGCATGAACGGCGTCATGCAGATCGCCAGCGCGGAGCGCATTCAGACCAATGCCAAGCTGGGCGCGATGCCGATTTCCTACGGACCGAAGATCTCCTCGGTCCAGGGGGTCACCGCCGTCACCTGGTTCAATGGCTTTCGCGGCTACTACCAGGACGAGAAGAACACTTTTCAGGTCGTCGCGACCTATCCGCAGGGATTCCTCGCGGTCTACCCCGAAGTCAGGCTCGGCGAGCAGGCTCGCAAGGCCTGGTTCGATGACAAGCCCGGCGCTATCGCGGGTACGCTGATCGCCAGGCGCTATGGCTGGAAGGTTGGCCAGCGCATTCCCGTGCAGAGCCAGAATGTCACCAAGGAGGACGGCACGAAGACGTGGTACGTCACCCTGGACGGTATCTATAACACGGACCTGCCGGATCGCTACAAGAACTTCGTGATGATCCACTACCAGTATTTCAACGATTCCGTGGCCAGGAACAAGGACTTCGTCGGCCAGTACATCGAGCGCATTGACGATCCCCGCCAGGCGGCACAGATCAGCCAGCGCATCGACGACACTTTCGCGACATCCTTCCCGCAGACCCGCACGGCTTCCGAGGTCGCCGAAACGCAGACATTCATCCGCGAGTTCGGCAACATCGGTTTCATCACGCTGGTCGTGGGCGCGGCAGTGTTTTTCAGCATGCTGCTGGTCACCGTCAACACAATGTCGCAGTCCGTGCGCGAGCGCACCTCGGAACTCGCCGTGCTCAAGGCGCTGGGATTCGGCCGCGGCACCGTGTCCGGACTGGTACTCGCCGAGGCCGTGGGTATCACGGTCATCGGCGGGGCGCTGGGGCTGGTAGTGGCGTGGCAGTTGGCGCGGGCGATCTACAAGAGCGTGCAGCAGATACTGCCCGCGCTTGGCATCCCCCCGCTCGCAGTCGTGCTGGGCGTCGTACTGATGATCCTGTTCGGCCTGGTCGCGGGCGCCCTGCCGCTGCGCCAGGTATTCCGCCTGCGGGCGGCCGATGCACTGAGGAGGGCCTGACATGTCACCATTGATCTGGGCACGCGAAACCGCGTCGGTCTGCAAGTTCAGCCTCGAGTCCGTGCGTTTCCGGCTGCAGCCGGCGCTCATTGCCGTGATCGGTTTCTGCGGCGTGGTGCTCGTATTCATCGGCCTGCTCTCGATACGCGACGGGCTGACCGCCGTGCTCAGCCATACCGGCTCCGACGACGTCGCGATCGTGTCGCTGAACGGACCGGGCATGGTCGATCTGCAGACCGTACGCACTATCGGGGATGCCCCCGGCGTGGCCCATGGAAAGAACGGCCCGCTCGCGCTGGGCGACATGGTGACCTCGCTCATGGTACACAAGAACGCCAAGCAGCTCGCGGCCGTTACGCTGCGCGGCGTCGGGCCGCAGTATCAGGAGATATGGAACAAGATGCACGTGACCGAGGGGCGCATGTTCAAGCCGGGGCTGAGTGAAATCGTCGTGGGCCGTGCCGCCGCCGCGCAATTCCCGCAGTTGCGTCTCGGCAAGATATTCCACTGGAACCACCGTGACTGGAAAGTCGTCGGGACATTCACTTCGGGCGGCGACATGCACGAATCAGAAGTCTGGGCCGACGTACACGACGTGCAGTCCGCCTACAACGCGGGCAGCAACTTCTCGGGCGTGTACGTGAAGCTGACATCACCCGCCGCATTCGATGCGTTCTCGAAAGCGCTGAAGAGCAATCCGCAATTGAGTGTTTCGGTGGACCGGGAAAGCACTTTCTTCGCCAACGAATCGAAGGACCTGAACAACGTCATTACCATTGCCGGCGGCCTGATTGCATTGCTCATGGGCATCGGCGCCGTGTTCGGCGCGCTCAATACGATGTATGCGGCGGTATCGGCGCGCACCCGGGAGATTGCCACGCTCCGCGCGCTGGGTTTCGCGCGCTCGCCGGTCGTTCTTTCGGTGGTGATCGAGGCGCTGTTCCTGGGGGCGGTCGGCGGCGTCGTCGGCGGTGCAATCGGTTACTTGCTTTTCAACGGCTTCAAGGCCACCACCATCGGCAACGGCGGCATGCTTGCGTTCCAGTTCGCCGTGACGCCGACCCTGCTCGCCACTGGCTTGATCTATGCCCTGGCGATGGGGCTCGTCGGTGGACTGTTCCCTGCCATCCGCGCTGCGCGGTTGCCGATCGCCACGGCCATCCGCGACGTCTAGACGGCGGGCGGGCATGCCTGCCGGGGTTTGCCGCGGCGTCGCCATGATGCACGGGGGGTTCGAGGGATTACCTGAAAACAACACGGACTTGTCCTGGCGCAAATGGCCGCAACCTGGCCGGTGCTAAGCTCCAGGCATGATCTCAGGGCCTATGCACGTAATCATGCGCGGAACCCGGGAAACGGCCCGGGTCGTTGGCGGCGCTGTCGTTCTACTTGCCGTGCTCGCGGTATCGGGGGGATGCGAGACGGCCCTGGCGCACCCCGTAACCGTCGCCGACGGCATCGATCAGGCGCTGGCCGTCGCGGATGGCGACCGGTCCGGTGGCGAGGACCGCCTCCAGGCCGTTGACCTGCTCAGGCAAGTCTATTCGGATCGTCATGGTCTCCCCGGCTGGGTAGCCGGGGGGGCGCCACGGCCAATTGCACGGGCGATGGTGGAGGTGGTGCGGTCCAGCAGCGCCAGCGGGCTGACGCCGCGTGACTATCACATCGAAGCCCTGGAGCGGCTGATGGCCCTCCCCTATGACACGTTGCCGGCCGCGAGTCGCGCCCGGGGCCTGGCCAGGCTCGAGTTGCTCCTCAGCGACGCTTTCGTGCAGCTCGCAAACGACCAGGCCCAGGGCCGGCTACAGCCGGCAACTCTACTTCCAAGCAGGCCGAATCCCGGTCTCGCGGCGGATTTGCGGAAAGCGCTCCAACAGGTGTTCGCCGGCGCGCCGCCCGGGGCGGTCATCGAGGCCTTTACTCCGCATGATCCAGGCTATCTTGGGATGCGTGCGGCGCTGGCTCGCTATCTGCGACTCGCCGCGAACGGTGTACCGCCGCTCATTGCAGCCGGTCCGGCGCTGGTCAAGGGGGATAGCGGGCCACGCGTGGAGGCACTGGTGGCGCGCCTGCAAAGCACGGGCGACATCGCCGCCACCCCCGTTCCCGACGTATTCGGTCTCGAGGTTGCCGAGGCTCTGGAGCGCTACCAGGCCCGGCACGGACTTCATGTCGACGCGATCGCCGGCCCGGCCACGCTTGCGGTGCTCAATATGCCTGCCGCTCACTGGATCGACACCCTGAGGGTCAACATGGAACGCCGCCGCGAACTGCCCGCTGAATTGCCCCCGACGCGCCTGCTGGTCAACATTGCAAACTTCCGTGCAACTTTTTTCACCGGGGGCGACCCACAGTCCTCCGAGAAGGTCATTGTCGGCACGAGTTACCAGAAAACCCCGGAAATCAGCAGCCGTATTGCCTACCTGGTCTTGAATCCGAACTGGGACGTCCCGGCGAGCATTGCCAGCAAGGAAATTCTTCCCGCTGCCCGTAGTAACCCGGAGTATTTCTCGAGACACGACTATGAGGTTCTGCAGGGCTGGGGAACCGACGTGAAACGTGTCGACCCGATGAGCGTCGACTGGAAGACAGTATCCGCTGCACGGTTGCCTTATCATTTCCGTGAACCGGCCGGTCCGGACAATCCTCTCGGGCGCGTAAAGTTCATGTTTTCGAATTCACACGATGTTTACATGCACGATACGCCGGCACGAGCCTTGTTCGATGCCTCGCAGCGCACGTTCAGCCATGGCTGCATCCGGATCGATAATGCCATGCGCCTGGCCGCCGCATTGCTGCGGGCGGACGGACAGCCCGATCCGGGGCTGCTCCTGATTCAGGCAGTGGATCAAGGAGCCAATCGCCACGTTGAACTTAATCACCCGATTCCGATCTATATTGTCTATATGACCGCATGGGCTCAAGACCTGGATACTGTCGAATTCCGGCCGGATGTATACAACCGCGACGCGGGCCTGCTCGCCGCCCTGGACGCAGCGCCCGGGTCTTTCCACGAATGATCCGGCGACTCCTGCTCATTATGCCGCTGGCGGCGGCGATGACGACGGTTGCCCATGGGGCGCCGTCCTCGAAGGCATTCAACCCCGGAACCGCGGGTTTCGAGGTCACCGTGCGCCAACTGGATATCGGCTATGACGTGTTCGCGGTTTTCGCGATGCCCGGTGAAGCGGTTCCGATTGCCGTAAAAAGCAGGCAGGGCCATTTTTCAATGAGCGCAAGCGGCGGCAAGCTTGAGCCGCTTGGCGTTGACCGCTGGCGCTGGACAGCACCCGAAGTTCCCGGGCACTACGAAGTCGCCGTCACCCGTGCCGACGGGAGGAAGATCCGCCTGGAAAGCTTCGTCATGGTCCCGGCGACGGATATGCACGGCGGGCGGCTCAACGGTTATCGCATCGGCCACTACCCGGCGGTTTACCATGGACGCCATGCAGCGAGGTATGTCCCGCCGCGCGGCTTCGTGGAGGTGACGGGGGCCCTCGAGGAAGTCCCGGTGTCGCCGCACTTCACGCTCGGGCAATTTCTTTGCAAGGAGGCAGGCGGCTATCCGAAGTACCTCGTGCTGCAGCCACGTCTCCTGCTCAAGCTCGAGGGTCTCATGGACTACCTGAATGCGCACGGCATACACGCCGACAAGGTCCACGTCATGAGCGGGTATCGAACACCCTGGTATAACGCGCAACTCGGCAACGTGCCCGACAGCCGTCACACGCTGGGTGATGCTGCCGACATCTATGTCGATGTGGCGCCCAGGAACGGGATCATGGACGACCTCAACCACGACGGCCGCGATGATTTTGCCGACTCGCGCCTGCTCGCCGCGGATGTGGACAAGGTGTTTCGCAACCCGGCGCTGGATTACCTGCGCGGCGGCGTCGGTGCCTATCATTCCACGGCAGCTCACGGCCCGTTCGTGCATGTCGATGCGCGCGGATGGCGCGCGCGCTGGTGACAATTTGGCAACACGGCCGTCTGCAACATTTCGACAGGGCGGCGTCGGCGCCCCGGCGGAGGAGTAATGCAATAAAAAAGGCGGTGGGAGCTTTTTGCTCCCACCGCCAGTGTGTAGCGTGCCGGTCGAGTGGGTAGGGGTATCCCGAGCCGGAGATATGTCGAACGCTACCAGGAAAGGGTGGCACCGAGTGTTACCGAACGAGCCGGCATCACGTAGAAGGAGTCCGGGCCGAGTTCGCTTTCCGCCACGGCGATGCGGCGGTTGGTCAGGTTCGTGCCGTCGAGTCGGATCGTCCAGTGGCCGAGGCGGTAACCGACGCCGGCGTTGAGCGTGCCGTAGCCGGGGGCCTGTACCTGGTTGTCCATGTCGTAATAGCGGGTGCCCACCACCTCGAGGTCGGCATGGGCCAGCCAGCCGTTGCCGACGGGCATGCGGCTGATCCCGAACTTGGCCAGGTGGCGCGGCGACATCACGATCATGTTGCCCGCGAGCTGCACGTTGGTGCCGCCTTCGTTGACGACGAAGTTGGTGTACTGCGCTTCGTGATAGGAGTAGGTCACCGTCCAGCGCCAGTCGGCGAACAGTCCGCCGTCGAGTTCGGCCTCGATGCCGCGCAGACGCTGCTGGCCGCCGTTCTGCGTGCCCGGCAGGCCGCCCTCGTTGGCGGGTATCACGACGTTGGAGAAATTGACCCAGAACAGGTTCATGTTCCACCCCAACCCGGGACCGGTGGCGTAGCCCTTGAAGCCCGCCTGGTAGGACTGGGCCGTTTCCGGCTGCAGAATACCGGTTTGATATTCGGGACCAAAGTCCACGGCGGCCGGCTTGAAGGTGTTGCCGTAGGAGGCGTACGCTACGGCACTGCCCGAGTTGTTGTCCCACAGCGTTTTGCTGAGGGCGACCTGGCCGCTGAAGCGGGTGTTGGTCTGGCTCGCCGAATCATGCTGCGGCGGATCCCCGCTGGCCGTCGAAGGCCACAGGGCCGTGTTGCTGGTTTCCATCGTGCGGTTCAGCCGCAGCCCGGCCTGCAGGTCCCAGCCCGGGGCGAAGGTCCAGTCGGCCTGCGAGTAGGCTCCGAAGAACGAACGCCGGTCCTCGAGCTGGGTCTGCTCGTCGACGGGAAGGGTGTTGCTGTTGGGTGGATTGCCACCATTCGGCTGCACGTAGTACTCGTAGTTGTCGCTGTTTTCCTGGCCCCAGCCATACAGGTAATTGAAGCCGGTCACCATCTCCAGATTGGCGCCGAGCGGGTAGGTGTAGTGGCTGTCGAGGTAGATGCCGGTGTTGCTCACGCTCTGGTTGTAGCCGTCGGCATTGGGTGTGCCCCCGGTCTGGTAGGCGTCGGCGCGCAGGAACCCGCGTACGTTGCGCTGGTGCTTGAACGAGGTGACCAGCGTGGTCGACCAGGTGCCCTCGCCTACTTGGGCGTCATAGCCGGTGTTGACCTGGTAGCGTTCCGAATTGATCTCCGAATTGCTGGGGTTCTGGTTGGAATCGACCGGCACATACGGACTCAGGCCGCCGGAGGCGTCATCCAGGGGGATGGGGCTTTGCGGCTGCTGATGCAGGATCATCGCGTCGAAGTCGAGGTGGAAGACGCCGTTTTCGGTGTCGAACGTGCTGCGGTAGAGCAGGTGCTGGCGATCATAGCCGGCGCGGTAATCGCGCATGCCCTGGCTGGAGGCGTCCACGGCCAGTGATTGCTTGAATGGGCCCTGGGTCGTGATCGGGGTGGCGAACGACACACTGCCGCTGTCCCAGCTTCCGACACTCGCGCTCAGGGTGTGGGTGGGATCGCCCGCCGCGCGGTGGATAATGTTGATAATGCCGACAAACGAGGTCGCACCGTACTTCACGGGTGCCGCGCCGCGAATGACCTCGATGCGGGCGACATCATTGAGGTCGATGCTCGGCAGGTCCGGGTTGAAGGCGCCGCCCCAGGGCACGCCGTCCACCAGCAGCAGGAAGGCGTCGAATTCCTGCAGGCCCTGGAACTGCGGCACTGAGCCGGCCGGCCCCCCGTCGCCACCGGGGGCGATATATACGCCGCCCACGAGGGAAAGGGCGGTGCGCAGGTCGGTCGCGCCCATCCTCTCGAGCTGGTCGTGGGTGATGATGTCGACGCTTTTGGGTACGGTCCCGACCTGTTCGGGCACCGGCGTCGCCGTCACTTCGATCTTGCTGAGCCGAACCGGGGGTTCGCTCGGCTTCTGGTCTGCTCCCGGCGCGGCGGCATGGGCCTGTCCGGACGCCAGTCCCGCGAGGCAGAGTACGGTGCCGGCGGCTCCGAGGCGTAGCAGGTTATTCATCGTAGGATCTCCCTGGGCCGATGTGTTGTCTGGCAGGAGTCGCTACATTACAGTTTTGTAATTTTCATGTCAAATTCCCCGTATTTGGTGGCAAACGAGGGAGCGAAGGCACTCGGTATCCAGGACTCTTGCGGCGAGCGAAACGCTCGTGCTGCAAGCCGGTTCGAGCCGGTCGATGTGCTAAGTTTGGTGTTCTAACCGGTTTTGGAGATGTTGATGCGACGCGCTGCCGCTTTTGGGTTTCTTGTTCTGGGTATATCCGCCTGCACCGCCAACACGGGCGAGCAGGCGGCGTTGAAAAGCATCAAGCCCGCGGAGCTCGCGGCCCACATCAAGGTGGTGTCCTCCGATGCCTTCGGCGGGCGTGCGCCGACGTCCCCGGGCGAAACGAAGACCATCGATTACCTGCGCAGCCGGTTCAAGGCGCTCGGCCTCGAACCCGGGTGGCACGGCAGTTACTTCCAGACGGTGCCGCTGGCGGAAATAACCGCGCAGCCGGCCGGCATAAGCGTGAGCGGCCATGGCCAAACCACGCGGCTCGATTATCTGACTGACGAGGTCATGGTAACCAAGCGCGAGCAAGCCACGGTCAGCTTGAAAGCCAGCCCGATGATTTTTGTCGGCTACGGCATCGACGCCCCGGCCTTTCACTGGAACGACTTCGCCGGTGTCGACGTCAAGGACAAGACCATCGTGGTGCTGGTCAACGATCCCGGCTATAGAGACCCGAACCTGTTCCACGGCAAGAGCATGACCTACTATGGCCGTTGGACGTACAAATACGAAGAGGCGGCACGCCAGGGCGCCGTGGCCGTGCTCATCGTGCATCAGACCGGGCCCGCGGGCTACGGCTGGGGCGTGGTGCGCAACAGCTGGAGCGGCAGCCAGTTCGAGCTGGCCCGCAAGGACAAGAACATGGGCCGCGCCGGTATCGAGGGCTGGATCACCCACGAAAAGGCGGTGCAGCTATTCAAGCAGGCCGGGCTCGATTTCGCCACACTGGAAGCGGCAGCCGGCAAGCCGGGGTTCAAGCCGGTGCCGCTGGGCCTGGATCTGACGACTACCCTGCACAACACGATTGCGCACAAGACCTCGCACAACGTGGTCGCGATGCTTCCGGGGCGTACCCACCCGGATCAGGCTGTTGTCTACAGCGCGCACTGGGACCACTTCGGGCGTAACCGCAACATCAAGAATGGCGACAACATTTTCAATGGCGCGGTGGACGACGGATCGGGGGACAGTTCGCTGCTTGTCCTGGCCAGGGCGTTCACGCTGGCCAGGCCGCGGCCGACTCGTTCCGTACTCTTTCTCGCCACCACCTCGGAAGAACAGGGGCTGCTGGGCGCGCAGTACTACACCGAGCACCCGGCGATTCCGCTGGCCGACACGGTGGCTGACATCAACATGGACATCATGAATGTGTACGGCAAGACGCGCGACATCACCGTAATCGGTTACGGGCGCTCGCAACTGGAAGACGACCTCGCCAAGGCGGCGAAGGCGGAAGGCATGCGTATCACGCCCGACCCCCATCCCGAGACGGGGCTCTACTACCGTGCCGATCATTTCGAATTCGCGAAGCGGGGCGTGCCTGCAATCCTCACTTTCAGCGGTTACGACTACGTGGGCCGTCCCGGCGGTTGGGGCGACAAGACGTGGGCCGAGTATTTTGCTCACCACTATCACAAGCCGGCGGACGAGTACGATCCGGACTGGGACCTGTCCGGCCTGGTCCAGCAGGATCGCGCGTTGTTCCGGCTGGGGTACAACCTTGCCACAAGCGATGCCTGGCCGGACTGGTACCAGGGCGTACCCTACCGTGCGTTGCGCGACAAGCAGCGAGCGCCGGCGGGTTCATCAGCCATGTAATGAGATTGCCGGAGCCGGGTTGAACCAGACTGCTCTGATTCAACCCGGCCTGATCTAAGGACGCCGGCAGTGTCTATTTCGTGACGGTTTCCGGCATTGCCGAGGAGTGGTGGTCCATGATGCACCACTTTCCGTGCCGCTTCTCGTAGACATAGGTATAGCGAGCCTGAACGCTGGATGTCTTGCCGTCATTCGTCAGGGTGAAGGTATAGATGCCCGAGTTGATCGCCGTATCGGGCCCGAGTACACGAATATAGCTGTGGTCGATATGCCCGACCGGCTTTGATTTCAGGAAGTAGGTGAAGTAATCGACGATCCCGGCGTGGGTGGTGCGGACGCGGTTGGAGACGGTCGGCAGCAGGACGCCGCCGGGCTCGCAGTAAAGCGCGGCTACGGTCTCCGGGTTTCCGGTCTGCAGGGCGCTGTTCCAGATATCGAACTGATTGGCGACCTGGGTCGTTGTAGGCCAGCCGGCATGCGTGGTGTGTGCAGTGGCAGCGGCTGCGGGAAGTGCGGATAACAACAAAGCGAGAAAGAGGGTCTTTTTCATGGTTTGGCCTTATGCAGCCGATTGGTTGAATTCGCACCGGATTCGAATAATCCGCTACGTTCGTTGGCTGGCGCATGGATTATATGTGATTTTCCCGAGGTATGGCGGCCGTCTGGACTATCTGCTCCATCGGTTTCCTGGTTCCGGATTCATGTCCCGCTCTGCCTGCCGGCGCTGCCGGCGCTGCCGGTCGGGCGGCCCGTCCGGGGAGTGTGGTGCCGCTTTTTCGTGTACGGCGAACGTCTCTTGGTTCACATCAATCATTGCAATAGTCGCAGCCGCGCCTCGACGAGTTCGGTGCCGTCCGAGTCGAGCGCGAATCCCAGTTCACGGCAAAGTGCGAGCATGGGGGTGTTGGATTGCAGCACCTCGCCGAAGATCTCCTTTATGCCGATGCTCCGGCCGTAATCGATGATTACTTTCATCAGGCGGCGGCCGACACCGTGCCCGGCCACCTCGTCAATCACGGTTATCGCGAATTCGCCGCTTTCGCGGTTGGCGTCGTTGACGAGCCGCACGCCGCCGAACAGGGCCGCATCGCCCGGTGGTTTGTCCTCGGCGATCACGAACGCCATTTCGCGATCGTAGTCGATCTGTGTCGCGCGCGCGGCCAGTTCGTGCGGCAGCTCCGCCAGCGTCTGGAACAGGCGCATGTAACGGTGTTCCGGCGAGAGTTGGCGGTAGGCTTCGCGCATCGGCAGTTCGTCTTCTGCGCGGATCGGACGCAGCAGGCAGTGCGTGCCGTCGGGCAGTTCGAAGGACTGCTCGAGTTCGCGAGGATAGGGCACGATCGCGAGCCGTTCCACGGCGCTGCCGGTTGCCCGCTCGAGGCGGATGCGCGCATCGAGCACTGTGACGCCCTCGGGGCCGGCGAGAACCGGATTGAGGTCGAGATCCACGATCTCCGGAAACTCGCACACCAGTTCGCTCAGGCGGATCAACAGGGAGTCAATGCCGTCCAGGTCGGCCGGAGGCAGTCTCCCGCCCGCACCCTCGAGTACGCGGTGGATGCGTGTGTGCTGGACGAGGTCGCGGGCGAGATTGGCGTCGAGCGGCGGCAGGGCGAGAGCAGTATCGTCCATCGCCTCGACGGCCACGCCGCCCGCGCCGAACACGATGACGGGTCCGAAAATCGGATCGAGCGTGAGACCCGCGATCAGTTCGTGGGCATTGGCGCGGCGCACCATCTGCTGCACGGATACGCCGGCGAGATACGCCTTCGGATAACGTTCTCGCAAGCGCTCGATCATGCGTTCAGTTACGCGTCCGACTTCCTCCGCCGTTTCCACGTTGAGCGCGACACCGCCCACGTCACTCTTGTGCAGAAGATCGGGTGACAGGATCTTCACGGCATAGGGTGGCCGCAAGTCCCGTGCCGCGTCCACCGCCTCCGCGGGTGTCGCCGCGCGGCGGGTTTCGTTCACTGTGAAACCGGCCGTGGCGAGCAGGTGTTTGGCGTCCGCCTCGTCCAGCCACACCGGGCCGTGATCGAGTTTCGCATCGATGAGCTGCCGTACCCCTTGTCGGTCACGTTTGCCGCGCAGCGGAAACGCCGGCACGGTCCGGCTGAGAAAGACCTGCTGCCGACGCCGGTCCACGAGTTGCATGAAACCACGGGTCAGCGCCTCGGGCGTATCGAAGTCGGGGATACCCGCGTCGGCGAACAGACTTCGTGCGGCTTCCCCAGCCTGGGGGCCCAGCCACGAGGCCAGCACCGGCTTGTGTTCACGGTGTTGGCCCAGTTCCGCGAGCACCCCGGCGGCCGCCGCTGCCGGGTCGCCCAGGCCGGTCGGGCAATACATTGCCGCGATGGCATCGATTTCCGGCGCGCCCAGGAGAATCTCCAGCGCCGCCTGGTAGCGCTCGGGACCCGCGTCGCCGACGATGTCAACCGGGTTGCCGTGCGACCAGGCGGCGGGCAGCACCGCGTCCAGCTTGGCCCGCGTCTCGTCGCTCAGTTCGGCGAGGCGCCCTCCGGCCGTGAGCAACTGGTCGGCCGCGAGCACGCCGACGCCTCCGCCGTTGGTCAGCAGTGCCAGGGCGTCGCCGTGCAGCGGCTGGGCATGGGCCAGCGTTTCCGCGGCTTCCAGCATCTGCAGCAGTGTAGGTACGCGCAGTGCCCCCGCGCGGCGCAGCGCCGCGTCGAAAACCGCATCGCGTCCCGCCAGTGCGCCGCTGTGCGAGGCCGCGGCCCTGGCGCTGGCGGGTGCGCGGCCCGACTTGAGTACGATCACCGGCTTGAGGCGCGCCGCCTGGCGTGCCGCGGACATGAACTTGCGTGCCTCGTTCACGCTTTCCAGGTACATCAGGATGGCGCCCGTCTTCGCATCCATCGCCAGGTAGTCGAGCCAGTCGGCTACGTCGACGTCCGCCATTTCTCCGAGCGAGACCAGCGAGGAGAAGCCGATCCCGCGTGCCGCCGCCCAGTCGATGACAGTGGTCAGCACCGCGCCGGATTGCGACAGGAAGGCGACACGCCCCGGGGCCGGCAGGCGTTGGGCGAAACTGGCATTGAGCCCGGCGCGTGGCGCGAGCATGCCGAGGCAGTTCGGGCCCAGGATGCGCAGTCCCGATGGCCGGGCGGCTTCCAGCATCCGTGCCTCGATCGCCTTGCCGGCGGCCCCCGCCGAGCTTTCGGAAAACCCGGCCGAGAGCACCACTGCGGCACGGGTCCCCAGCGTGCCGAGCGCGGCAATAACGCCCGGCACGCTTGTCGCCGGCACCGCAACGACCGCAAGCTCAGGCGCTTCCGGCAACTGTTCGACTGTGGGATAGATGCCTCCGGCCTCGTCACGTTCGAGGTGATGGTTGACCAGGAAAACCCGGCCGGTGAAGGCCGTCAGGTTTTTCGCAACGATTGCACCCACCGAGCCGGGTCGGCGGCTGGCACCCACCAGGACCACGGAGACGGGGGTGAGGAAGGCGTCGAGGTTGTGCGTGCTCATAGCGCCCATTGTGCCAGCCGGCATGGCAGCATGGCTTGCGCCCGGTCAAGAATCGTGACCTTTATTCGCCTGCCGGCACAGTGCCGTATCGCCGCGCGTGTTCTTTTACCATGGACAGGAATGGTTTCGACGATGGCGGCAACTGCTTGTGGGGCAGGGTGAGTCGATGCAGCGCGCGGTGCGCGGAAGGCCCGGATAGCGGGATATGGGCCAGTGTGCCGCTGGCAAGCTCGTTGACTACGGTGAGATTGGAGGCGACCGCGAGTCCCGCGCCATTCTGCACGGCGCGCTTGACCGCTTCCGGACTGCCGAGGGTCAGGTTGAATGGATGTTCACCCAAGCCGGCATGATCAAGTAGCGAATTCAACATGGCGCGGGTGCCCGACCCCGGCTCCCGCATGACGCACCCGTATCGGCAAAGCCGGCTGAAAGGCATGGGGCCATGGCCGGCCAACGGATGATCCGGGGGCGCGATGACGATCAGTTCATCGCGCATGAACAGATCGGCGTCGAACTCCTCTCTGTTGAATTCGCCTTCCACGAAACCGATGTCCACCTGGTTGCGTTTTACCGCATCGAGGATGAATTCGGTGTTGTTGACTTCCAGGAAGATCTCGATCCCGGGGTGTTCGTGATGGAAGGCGGCAATCACCTCGGGCAGGAAATAATTGCCGAGGCTCATGCTGCCGCCGAGGCGTAGTGTGCCGGTTCTCAGCGAGCGCAGGTCGGCGAATAGTCCGCTTGCCTGGGCCTCGATGGCAAACAGCCGGCGCGCGTAGTCGGCGAGCATCCGACCGGCTTCGGTCAGGCGCACCCCCCGGGGCAGGCGTTCCAGCAATGCAACGCCCAAGGCCTCTTCGAGTGATTTGACCTGACGCGATATGGCGGGCTGGCTGATCATCAGGCGCTCGGCCGCGCGGTTGATGCCACCGGATTCGGCGACGGCGTGGAATACGGCCAGGTGGTGCAGGTTCATATATGCCTTTAATGCATCAAAATAATGCTATTTATGTATTTGTAATATATTACAAAAACAAACAATAATTAGGGCGACATTAACCTTTGGCCGCCGAACGAGGCCCCGCGGGGATCGCCGGAAAGGCCGGAGCATGACCGTAAACAGGGCCCGGGAATCAAGATGGGGCTCATATGAAGGGGATTACAAATCATGAATATACGAGCAACTCGATTGGCGGCAATATCGATGTGCCTGATGCTGGCCGCTCCGGCGGCTCTTGCCCAGGGCGACGATGCTTCCGCTGCCCTGCCTGCCTGGCTGGCGACCTTTGACGGCCAGGTCCGGGTATACGAATTCGATCGGTTCCACAACAACAACCTGGATAACCCATCCGTGCGCAGCGCGTTCGCCACCTCGGCGAAGCTGTTCGCGCAGACAAAATCGCTGTACGGTTTCAGTACTGCGCTGGGGCTTTATGCCGCCTCGAATTTCGGCCTCAGTCCTCAGCCGGCAAGTCGTGACGGTTCGCTGATGGGCAACGGTGATTCGTTTGCCACGCCCGCGGAAGCCTTCCTGCAATACAACTACGGGATTTTCCAGGCCCGCCTGGGCAACCAGTTGGTGAAGACGCCTTGGGTGTGGGGTTCGGATTCGCGCGTCATACCGGCGGCTTACCAGGGACTGACCGCCTCACTGAAGCCCTTGAAGAATCTTGACATCGAGGCAGCCTATATCCAGCGCTGGAAAAACCGGACCAGTCCGGATTTTTCCACGACCAACCTGTACGGTGTAAATCCGCCCGACTTCTGGTATGCAGGCGCGGTTTACGGGATGAATGTCGGCGCCAACGATTTGAAGTTCCAGGGATGGTTGTACAAGTTCACCGATATCGCCAACATGACTTATTTGCAGGCCGATTACCGCTACCATACCAACGGGGCGATCGACCCCGTGGCGGCAGTGCAGTTCGCGCATGAATCCGATACCGGTAAGTCCTTGCTCGGCAAGGTCGACGCTCAGGTCTGGGGTGCCGAGGCAGGTGTCGCCGCGGGTCCCGGCACCTACACCGTCGCCTACGACGTCATCCCCTCGAGTACGGGGGCCTTCGAGAACGGCAACATCGTGTCGCCGTATACCCACTCGTATGCCACGGACCCTCTGTTCACGACCTCGATGACGCAGGGTTTGGCCGACCAGTCCACCAGTGGCCACGCCTGGAAAGTCAAGGGCGTCTATTACTTCGGTAACAACCGCGCCTGGCGTTTCATCGCCAGTTACGCCCGCTACAGCCAGGCCCAGTTCAATCACCCGAACCAGACGGGGGATCCCTCCGAAGTCGATCTGGACGCGACTTATTTCTTCAAAACGGGACCCTTTAAAGGCTTTTCCATCCGCGACCGGCTCGGGGTTTTCAGTTATTCCGGCCAGCAGGCCACGTTTGTCTACAACCGCCTGCAGTTCCAGTACGACTTCTGAGCATTCATGCCCACAAGGGCCTTTTCATGCATATTGATCAAGGAGTAAGAACGATGAAATCATTGTCTGTCAAAGTATTCGGTGCGGTTGCCATGCTGGCCCTGGCCGGCGCTGCCTTCGTGCCTTCGGCGCGGGCGGCGGACACGCAGTGGGTCTATCCGGCGATTGCCAACTACGGACCGGTTCATCCGCTGCCGAAGGCTTCGGTTCAGCCGAACAAGAACCATGTCTACAAGGCCGTGTTCGATGTCACTTCCGCCATCAAGGATCCGTCCAAGCCCGAAGGCGGCCTCGTGCACGTGGCCCGGGCGGTGAACGTGTTTGCATCGGCGGGCGTGCCGGTGAAGAACCTCAAGTTCGTCGCCATCCTTCACGGCCCCGCCACCCCCGCCATCCTCAATAACGAGGCCTACAAGAAAAAGTATGGTGTGGACAATCCCAACATTGCGCTGATCAGTGCGCTGCGCAAGGCGGGGGTGCATGTGGATGTGTGCGGGCAGGCCCTGGCGGACCTCGGTTTTGAGCATGCCTGGGTGAACAAGGACGTGCGCATCGACCTGTCGGCGCTGGCGACCACCGTGATCTACGGTGATATGGGCTACGCTTACATGAAGCAGTAATCATTGACCGGTATTATTCGGGAGGTGTCGCCGCCCCATCGTCAACAGGAGAGGAACATGCTGGCTAAATCCTTACGTTACGCATTGATTGGCACGTTCGCGGCGCTGCTTCTCGGTTTGCTGCGCCCCGCTTTTGCGGCGGGGCAGCAGCAGGACGTGTACCAGAATTCCCGCTACATGCAGGACTTTCCAAAGATGCTTCTGGAAGTCCAGCCGCCCTGGAGCAGTCCAATCTACGGCGGCACCGAAGTGACGGTGCCGGGCCTGGAAAATGTGCCCGACATCCACGGCGACATCAATAATCCGCAACTGGTGGTCTTTTTTGCGGGTAACCAGTACATGCTGGTCAACCGTCTCATGCGCGCCTTCATGAAGGCGCATCCCGAATATAAACATGTGGTTGCCTTTACCTTGCCGCCCGGTCGCCTGATCACCTCGATGCAGCGCGGGCAGGGTATTCTGATCGGCAACATGCGCATCACCCTGAAGCCCGATATTCTCACGGCCGGGCATGGGAGCATTATGGCTCTGCAGGAAAAGCATCACTGGTTTTCCACCACCGAGGTCTATGCCAAAAACCGGCTGGCCATCATGGTCTACAAGGGCAACCCCAGGCACGTGACCGGCCTGAAAAGCCTGGCTGCGCCGGATCTGAGGCTGTGCATGCCGAATCCCGAATGGGAAGGCATCGCCAAGCACGCCATCATCCCGGCCCTGAAGGAGGCGGGTGGCGAAGCCATGGTGAATACCGTATACAAGCAGAAAGTCGAAAAGGGCACGACTTTCCTTACGCATATTCATCATCGCCAGACCCCGGTTCGCATCATGGAGCACGAGTGCGATGCCGGTGTCGTGTGGTACACCGAAGCGTGGTTCCACGACGATATGCTGCATCACCCGATTTCCACGGTGACGATTCCGGACAAGGACAACAAGGTGGTCGGGTATACCGCGGGGCTGATGAAGAATGCGCCGCATCCGGCGGCCGCCAAGGCCTTTATGGACTTCCTCATGAGCCCGAAAGGACAGGCGATCTATCGCGAATACCAATTCATGAAGCCCTGATGGCCTGATGCCATCCAGTCGCTAGGGGAGAAACAGCATGTCGAGATCGGGAGGATTTTTCACGGCCCTGGGTGCGTTGGTTTTCTGTGCCGGTTTTACGGCTGCTGCCCACGCCGCCCCCAGTGGCGATCAGGTTGTTGCCCAGAAGGGTTGCGCCGCCTGTCACGGGGCCAAGGGCGAAGGGAACCCGCAGGCAGGATTTCCGCGCCTGGCCGGGCAGTCCGCAGCTTACATCGAAGCCCAGCTCAAGGCCTTCGCGAGCGGCGAGCGCGCCAATGCCATCATGCAGGGCCCGGCCAAAAGCCTGAGTCCGGACGAGATGCGTGCCGTTGCCGAATACTACGCATCACTCAAGGAACCGGCTGCGGCAGCCGGTGGGGTGGACAAGAAGGTGCTGGGCGAAGGCCGCGAGATTGTGGTCAACGGGCTGTGGCAGAAAAATATCCCCAGTTGCGAATCCTGTCACGGCCCGGGTGCGCGTGGCCTTGAGCCGTTTCCCGCCCTGGCCGGGCAGGGCGCCAAATACATCGAGGCCCAGTTGAAGGCCTGGCAGGATGGCAAGCGGCCCGGAGGCATCGGTAATCTGATGAAGCACGTCGCGGATTCGCTCGATGCCAAGCAGATTCACGCCGTGGCCGAATACCTGGCGTCCCTGCCCCCGACCGGGCCGGTCCCCGCCGACACCCAACCTGATGTCGCGCCGTCCGTGGCCGATGCCATGCCGGGCTATTTCCAGTCGCCGTTGCTCAAGGATCTGCCCGCCGGCAAGTTCGGGGAATCGGTGAAGCGCGGCTACCTGATTTTTACTCAGACGCCGAAATACGCCAGCGATTACATCGGCAACGGCCAGAGCTGCAGCAATTGCCACACCAATGCCGGCCGCCAAGCCAATTCGGCGCCCATGTGGGCATCCTGGGGCATGTATCCGGCCTACCGCGGAAAGAACAAGAAGGTGAACGACATGGTGATGCGCCTGCAGGGGTGTTTCCGCTACTCGGAAAACGCGCAGGCCTCCAAGTCCGGCAGCTTCCCACCGGCGGACTCTCCGGTCATGATCGACCTTGAAAGCTACATGTACTGGTTGTCGCACGGCGTGCCGACCGGCAAGGAAATGAAGGGCCGTGGCTATCCGCGCCTGGCCGATCCGCCCAAGCCGTATTCGCGCGAGCGCGGCAAACAAGTCTATGCTGCCGATTGTGCCGTGTGTCACGGCAACAATGGCCAGGGCCGGAGGCTGGCCGACGGCTCCTACGCCTTCCCACCGCTGTGGGGATCGCAGGCTTATAACTGGGGTGCCGGTATGCACAGCCTGGAAAAGGCCGCGGCCTTCATCCACCACAACATGCCCTTCGGCTACGCCGGCAAGTTGAGCCTGCAGGAAACTTGGGACGTGGCGGCCTGGATCGACAGCCACCCGCGCCCTCAGGATCCCCGGTACAAAGGCAACCTGGAAGAGACGATCAAGCAGTTCCACCACAACCGCAAGTTTGACTACTACGGCAAGAAAGTGGACGGGCGGGTACTCGGTGCCCCCGGGACGCTCGAAGCTTGGGAGAAGGCCCAAAAGTCGGGCGATTGATTACAGGCGGGCCGGGCTTTGATGTCCCGGCCCGCTTGAAAATTGGATAGTATGGGGAGTTGTTCCATGCCGCATCGCAGACTGGTCCGCAGTGCCGGAATGAATGTGGTGAAGGTGGTCGAGGATGTGGGTCTGTTCCTGATCCTCGTCGCCACGCTGTTCGCGGCCGGACAGGAAATCGCCGGCATGGTGGCGAAGCGCCACGTGGGTGTATCCGATCTGCTGATGCTGTTCATTTTCCTGGAAGTGATCAGCATGGTTAGCACGTATTGGAGACTGGAGAAATTGCCCGTCAGGATGCCGCTCTACATCGCCATGGTGTCGCTTGCCCGATACCTGATTCTCGATACCGGCGATTCACATAATCTGCAGGCGGCACGTGACATCTACCTGTCGCTGGCAATTTTCGTGTTGGCCGTTACCGTCGTGGTGGTTCGTTACGGGCACCTCAGGTTTCCGTACCCGGAATCCGAGGAACCGCCTCACTACTGAGCCGGTATTGCAATCTGCGCGAAAAGGCCGTCGTGATCCGGTCGATCAGTCCGTGCGCTGGCGCTGGTTCCAGGCAATGAGTCCGAGGCCGGCGACCAGGGACGCCGCGCCAGCGGCTTCCCACAGGCCGGGTTGCTGTCCGAGTTGTGCCCAGTCCGCGAAGATGCCGATTACGGGGATGATGAGCGAGGAGATCCCGGTTATCCCGGCCGAGAGACGCGAGAGGATGAATAGCCACATAAACCAGGCGAGGCCCGTGCCGAGCACCACGTTGTAGGCCAGGGCCAGCACGAACGGCAGTGTCCATTGGATGGGTGAGGAGGGCACCGCGAGGGCGACGATCGCAAGCGGCACCGCGCCGACCAGGGCCTGCCACGCATTGAGTGAGAGCAGCGTCCAGGTGCCCTGGATTGGAATCTTCTTGGCGATCATCACGGCAATGGCCCAGTCGAAACCCGCGCCGAGGGCGAGCAACATGCCCAGGTAGTTGTCGTGGGTCGTCCAGGGCGAGAGAATCAGGATGACGCCCGCCAGCCCGAGGCCGCCGGCGATCGCCTTGCCGCGCGTGATTCGCTCGCCGAGCACCGGCGCGGCGAATACGAGGACCCAGAACGGCATGGTGAAGGCCAGGATGGCCGATTTGCCGGGATCGCCGATATAGACCGCGAGCGTCGCCAGCGAGACGAAGAGCGTGGTCTGGAACAGCGCGAGCAGCAGCATGCGCCCGACGACCGGCGGGCGCATCGGTTTGCCGAAGATCGCCAGCAGGCAGAACAGGAACAGCGCAGCGCCGCCGGTGCGCATGGCCGCGAAGGTGAACGGCGGGGCGTAGCCGAGTGCGATCTTCATCACCACCCAGTTGTAGCCCCAGATGCAGGCCAGCAATGCGAGCACGATGAATGCGATTTTGCGGCCGCGGACCTCGTTGTATTGCGTCAAGGGATGCGGGCTCCGTGGAGCGAATGGAGGGAGACGCGTATTCCATCGGGAAATTGCGCGAGAACAACATTTTAACGCCGGCGCAGTCCGCGGGCGGGTTGACGGTTCGGTGTCCGGTCCTGTATCGCCTATAATCCGGGGTTCGAATTGCCGTCCGTACCGTTTTGGCACCACCATCCAGGCATTCAGGGGGACTGACAGGAACATGAAGCACGACGCTGCCGTATCGAGCGGAGCTGAAACGAACGCGCAGGGCGCGAGTCCGGCCGGAGACGAGGGCGTGGTCTCGATCTCGCACCTGTCCAAGACCTACGGCTCCGGTTTCCAGGCGCTGAAGGACATCGACCTGGATATTCGCAAGGGCGAGATCTTCGCGCTGCTGGGGCCGAACGGGGCCGGCAAGACGACGCTGATCAGCATCATCTGCGGCATCGTACGCCCGGGAAAGGGCAGCGTGCGCGTCAACGGCTGCGACATCGTCCGCGACTACCGCAAGACCCGCACCATGATCGGGCTCGTGCCGCAGGAGCTGACGGTGGACGCCTTCATTACACCCCGCGAGACGGCAACCCTGAGCCGCGGCCTGTTCGGCAAGCCGGCCAACGCCGGGCATATCGAGCAGATCCTCAAGAAGTTGTCTCTGTGGGACAAGCGCGACACCAAGATCATCATGCTGTCCGGCGGCATGAAGCGGCGCGTGATGATCGCCAAGGCGCTCGCGCACGAGCCGGACATCCTGTTCCTGGACGAACCGACGGCTGGCGTGGACGTGGAGCTTCGGCGCGACATGTGGCAGCTCGTGCGCCGGCTGCGCGAAACCGGCGTGACCATCATTCTCACCACGCACTACATCGAGGAAGCCGAGGAGATGGCCGACCGTGTAGGCGTGATCCACAAGGGCGAACTGATTGTGGTCGAGGAAAAGGACGAGTTGATGCGCAAGCTCGGCAGGAAGCGACTGATCCTGCACCTGCACGAGCCGCTGGAACACGTTCCCGACGAGCTGAACGCCTACACGCTCGAACTGGCCGCCGGCGGCAACGACCTGGTCTATACCTACGATACCCATGCCGAGCGCACGGGCATAACGGCGTTGCTGGGGGCCCTGCACAAGGCCGGTATCCGCTTCGCCGACCTGGAAACCAAGCAGAGTTCGCTGGAAGATATTTTCGTCAACCTGGTGGAGAACGGCCGATGAACTACCGCGGTGTCTGGGTACTGTACCGTTTCGAAATGGCGCGCATGCGACGCACGCTGGTGCAGAGCGTTGTCTCTCCGGTCATCTCGACGTCGCTGTATTTCGTCGTGTTCGGCGCCGCGATCGGATCGCGTATCACGCACATGGACGGCATCAGCTATGGTGCATTCATCGTCCCCGGCCTGATCATGCTCTCGCTGCTCACCACCAGCGTCATGAATGCCTCGTTCGGAATTTACTTCCCCAAGTTCACGGGCACCATCTACGAGTTGCTCTCGGCACCGCTGTCGCCGTTCGAGGCCACGCTCAGCTACGTGGGCGCGGCGGCGACCAAGTCCATCATCCTCGGGCTGATCATTCTCGCCACCGCGACGGCGTTCGTCACGCTCCACATCCAGCATCCGGTAGTGATGGTGGTGTTCCTGCTGCTGACGGCCTTCGCGTTCAGCCTGCTCGGATTCATCATCGGTATCTGGGCGGACAACTTCGAGAAGCTCTCGGTGGTGCCGATGCTGATCATCACGCCGCTCACCTTCCTCGGCGGCAGTTTCTACTCGATCAAGATGCTCCCGCCCGTGTGGCAGACGGTCTCGCTGTTCAACCCGGTCGTGTACCTGGTCAGTGGTTTCCGTTGGAGCTTCTACGGCTCGGGCGACGTGAGCCTGGCGATGAGCCTCGGCATGACGCTGTTGTTCATGTTCGTCTGCCTCACCATCATCTACTGGATCTTCCGCACCGGGTATCGCCTCAAGACCTAGGCAGAGCATTCTCGCTACGGTGCTATGGAAGAGAGGCCTGTCGCCAAGACGCCAAGACGCCAAGACGCAGAGAAATAAAGAAGGGCTTTCTGTGGGAGCGGTCGTCCCGACCGCGCAAGGTCTCCGCCGGCATGGCTCTTCGTGGCGGGGACCGCCGCTCCCACCCCTCCGCTCAATGCCGGCACCGAGTGTCCTTCCTGTAGGAGCGACTTCAGTCGCGATAGCCGAAGTACCCATGCCTGATCGCGGCTGAACCGCTCCTGCAATCCTGCATCAAACCTTGGCTCATTCGTCGGAGTGGGCCCTGCCCGCGATTCCCTTTTCGGTCCCCTTTGCTTGTTGTGAAAACAAGGGGGAGAGCCATTCATTCTTGGCGGTCTTTGCGCTTTTGCGAGAGCTTTCCCCCGTGTTCTCAGCGCCGGCCGTGGGCGGCTATGAAACCGGCGAAGGCGGCGAGCTGTTTCCCGACGAAGCCTCTGGTCTGTTCGTCTGTGATCCGTCCGGTCCCGGCGTCTATCCGCTGGGCGCAGGAGCCGATGAAAATCTCCGGTTTGTTGAGGGTGAGTGCGTCGAGGAAGACCATCGAGCGGCGCAGGTCGTATTGCACACGGGCACCGCCGAGCGGGCCGGGCGACGCGGATTGCAGCGCGACCGGCTTGCCGGTGAACGGTTGGTCTTTCAGGCGCGACACCCAGTCGATCGCGTTCTTGAGCGCACCCGGTATACTGAAATTGTATTCAGGTGTCACGATGATGACGCCGTCGGCTGCACGGATGGCGTCGGCCAGCGCGACGACCGGTTCGGGGAATCCGTTTGCTTCCTGCAAGTCGGCGTCATACAGCGGGAAGTCGCGGAAGGGCGGCGACTCCGTGATCTTCATGCCGTCCGGCGCCAGGCCCGGCAGGGCTTCCATCACCTTGCGGTTCCAGGAGTCCTTGCGCAGGCTGCCGCAGATGGTGGTGACGTTGAGGGCGGGGTTGCTCATGAATCATCTCCGGATTTTGCTGTCCGGGCACTATAACGTCATTGACTGATAAACCCGGGACACCGCTGTCCAGTGCTGCTGCTCCATGTGTTCGGCGAAACGGGAAAACATCATGATCGATGTTTCTTCAGATAGGCGAGCGTCTTTGCCTTGACTGTCTCGGTCACCTTCTTGATGTGTATCGCGATGCTTTCGTTTCTCCCGGCGATGAACGCCCGCCAGTTCAACTGCTGGCCCAACTGGCGCCAGAACGGGTCGCCCGGCGGGCGGTCGAACTCGGGATTTCGACCCGCCAGGATACGGTCTCCATACTGCGCATGCATCAACTTCAGGTAGTCGGCTCCAAGCTTCGACGGCAACGCCGAGGGCTCATGCATGAGCGCCGGATCCCAGAGCACGCCCTCCACGCCGTGCGTGCGCAGGAAGACGTCGTACCCGTTGTCGACGAACGCCTCGTTGTTCCGGTCCAGTGCGGATTCCCAGCGTCGGGTTTGGAAGAAATACTCGACGATCCTGCCGCGCAGGGCCCGGTCGCGGATCAGGCCGAGGCGCCCCGAACTCTGCAGTTCCCGGAAGGTCGGGCTCTCGATCTTCAGGGTGTTGCGCGCTGCCAACTGGCTCAGCAGCATGCCGAGGCGGAGATTCCGGTTCTTCGATGGCGGCGCATCGATCTCGTCCAGCGACTGGTTGATGAAGTGAGCGATCGTCGTTTCGAAATCGATCTGAGCCTGGACCGAGGTTTCAATGGAATCCAGATCCTTGGCCAGCGCCCGCAGATAGACGACCTCCGCAGCGCGGTTCTGCCGCGCCTGGTTCCAGTTGTTGGCTTGCAGGCCGATGAACACGCCGAGGACAACGATCGCCAGTTCGATGAACGCGCCGGTCCACTGCTGTTTCTTCACATGCCCGATGATGCGGGAAAAAATCATGGCCGGCTTCCGGCGCGTGCTTCGCTTGCTCCCAACGCGGCGAGCGCTTTTTTGATGATCAAGATAACGGCCTTGAAATTCGGGACGCTCGAGGCGAGCAGGGAATACTGGTAGCGCAGGGCCCCGGCGACCTTCGGGTCGGCCCTGAGCGCCTGCGCCGTGGAACGCAGCAGGGACGGATCCGCTTTTACCCTGCAGCTTTTCCTGAAGCGATAGGCAAAGCCTTCGCTATCGCGCACGTCGCTGCACCCGGCGCGTATCGCCGCCTGGACGCTGATGGGAATAATCGAGCGAACGATTTTCCGGTAGGGCGCGCTATTGAGCAATCGGTAGGCATCCAGGGTGACGTTATAGGAATAATACTGCGCCAGCCCGCCATCGACCGCGCCCCTGGGCAGAAGCTCCAGGCGCCCGGAGGAGACGATCTGGTCCCAGGTCGCCTCATTGGGCGCCTGATAGATCACCTCGGTGGCCCGGTAAGCGGAAATGACCAGTTCCCGGGGATCGGGATCGGGCGCTTTCAGCAGTGTGGCTGTGCGCTGGACGGATTGAAGCACGCTGGCGTAATAGGCGGCCTGCTCATGTGCCTTCACCAGGTCGCCCCGGAGGTCCGCCGTAAGCCGCCGTACATATTCGGCGCCGAGATGTTTATTCGCCTGCGCCTTGTTCCAGTTGGATACCTGGATGCCGAGGAAGACACCGACGACCACGATGACGAAGTCGATGAAGAACGCCAGCCAGTGCTGGCCCTTCATCTGCCGGATAAAGCGCGAGAAGATCATGTCCCCTTGCCGAGATCGTGGTTGATGATTTTCAGCAGCGCCTTGAAATGCGAGGCTTCCGAACGATTATGACTGATGACGTACCAGGTCAACCGCCGAACGGCCGAGATGGCTGCCGCAGCATGCGGATCCTTGCAAAGGGTACCGAAATTGAAATCGACCGTCCCGGCCGGAATCCTGCCCTGCCGAACGGCTGCGGGATCGAATCCCTTTCCCGGAGGCGTGATCACCATGCGCTGGTCCAGGTAGACGAGGTCCGGCGTCGCACGCGCGATGATCATCTGCAGCACGCCCTGGTTGAGTCGCGCCAGCTGCAACGTCTTCGCCAATTTTTTTCTCAGGCGCACGTCGTGCAGCAGCCCCAGCCGGCCGGTGGATCGCAGTTCATCGATGGTGCCGCGGACGAGCGGCGGCGGCTCGAACTGACCCAGAAGGAAGAGGCCGGCAGCGAAACGATCCCTTTCCTTCGGGGCGAGATGGCAGGTCCCGAGTTCATGAACCATCCGCCCTTCCAGCCGAAGCTGGGCGCCCATCCTGGAGACGTTACGGTCAACGTTGCCCAGGGAAAGCTGCAGGTCAGCACGCAGGCGTTGAAGGTACTGCCGCTCCAGGGTCCTGTCATGCCGTGCCGAATTCCAGTTGCTCACCTGGATGCCGATGAACACGCCGAGTACGACGATGACGAAATCCAGGAGCACCGCCGTCCAGTGCTGCTGCCTCATATGCTCGATGACGCGGGAGAGGATCATTTCGTATCCTCGGCATCGCGCGTGATCGCCGCCTCGGCGGCCTTGGCGAGCAGGTGCGATTGCGGGTAGAACGTGAGGGCCAGTATGTTCTGCCCCAACCAGTATTGAAGCTCCGGAATCAGGGCGTTGTCCGTGCGGATCTCGCGCAGCATCGCCGTCGTGTCCAGCTTTTCCAGGGCGCGTGCGCAGCCATGCGGCAATTCCTCGAGCCCTCCGGCGGGCCGTCGCCAGCATCCTTGCCAGAGTGCCTCGGCAGCCGCGGGGGTGAAGTGGCCGCGGACGCGCGCTCGATAAGTGGGCGGTGTCTGGTTCACCGCCAGCCATCCGCCGATGCTCTTGTAGAAGGCTTCGACTGCGCGCCGTGTCGATGGGTTCGAGGGGTAGCCGAGGCGCTGCGCCTGCTGATACCGCGTTTGATCGTAGGGCGCTCCCCAGACCTGCGAGGCGTCGAAGAAATCGATGAGCAGCCCGTCACAGCCGGTCGTGCAATCCTTGCCACCCTTGAGATAGGCGAGCGCGCGGCGCCCGCTCGCGACCACCTGCGCGACATAGCGCGACTGATAGCGCAAGGCCTTGTCGTCGCCGGTGATCTCCTCGCGCAATTGCAGCAGAAAGGCGCGTTCGTCCGCCCGATGGACCCGCGCCTGGTTCCAATTATTGGCCTGCAGGCCGATGAACACGCCGAGGATGACGATCGCCAGTTCGATGAACGCGCCGGTCCAGTGCTGCTGCTTCAGGTGCCCGGCGATGCGGCGCAGGATCATCGTTGGGCCTCGCGTTTCTTGAGGGTGGCGATCAAGGTGTCGGTGCTTTGTTCGAATTTCTTCGAGGCGTCGAGTATCTCGGTCTCGATCACGAAACGCAGGACCATCATGTTGTCGAATTCCTCGCTCTTTGCGAGTTGGTCCATGTGGTTGCGGAAACGCGACGGCGCAAAGCCCCGGTCTTTGAATGCGCTGAGGTGCTCGATGTGGGCGGCTAGCGACATATGCCGGGCGTAATAGGGCACGACGATGGAATCGCGGTACGCCAGTGCATCGCGGTCAAGACGCTGGACCTGTGCCAGGTCGAGTTCCCAACGGCTGATGTCGCGTCGCAGTGGCGTGCCGCTCAGCCTTCGCAGGCCGCCTGAATCGGCGAGGTCCCGGTAGGCTGCGAGTTCGGGATGCAAATTCTGGATAACGACTATATGGAACAGAAGCGAGTTGACATGACCACGATGGGTATTTCCCTTGCCGGCAGCAAGCGTTGCGCGCACTTCGTTGATGGCCGAAATCTGGCTTGCGGCATATGTGCGGTAGTGCTTGATCTGCACGCGGTTGGTCTCGAGCTCGGACTCGAAGGCGGCTAGTTGCTGATCCAGCTGATTGTGCTCGACTCGCGCCTGGTTCCAGTTGTTGACCTGCAGGCCGATGAATACACCGAGAATGACTATGGCCAGCTCGATGACCGCTCCGGTCCAGTGCTGCTGCTTCAGGTGCTGGGCGATGCGGTTCAGGATCATCTTCCAGCCCCGGCGGCGTCCCGTGCAGGTTTCATCTCGGCATTCCCTGTGGGCAGCGCATTCATTGCAGGTTGTCCGAGCTCCGGATGAAGGCCTTCACGTTGTCATGCAGCAAGGCGAGCTTGGATGGCGTCACGTAGACCATGTGCCCGGACTTGTAATAGTGGAATTGGATGTTCTTGCGCAGCGAGGCCGGGATCGGAAGATGCTCCAGTTCGTACTTGCCGGAGAAAAAGGGCGTGGAGACATCGAAATAGCCGCCGTTCACCATGACCTTGAGGTCCGGATCCTGCTTCATCGCGGCGGCCAGGTCGGGCAGGACGTTCGGCAGCGCGATCAGGGGGTGCGATGCGCCGGGCGGCTGGTGCCGGTAATCCCAGCTTTCGTAGATGGGGATGCCCGCCTTGAACGTCTCGCCGGCGCCGTATTT
>Ga0102952_1000136_pt1 | contig 35948 bp, 32 predicted proteins | sample SalPon2A_C_D1_MG_FD_78506 | JGI IMG/M metagenome (GOLD analysis project Ga0102952, IMG submission 78506) | Soil microbial communities from South San Francisco under conditions of wetland restoration - Salt Pond MetaG R2A_C_D1_MG | ecosystem: Environmental > Terrestrial > Soil > Wetlands | place... | reverse complement strand
GGCGTGGATCAGGGCCGATATCGGTGTCGGGCCTTCCATGGAATCGGGCAGCCAGCCGTGCAGCGGGATCTGTGCCGACTTGCCCATGGCACCGACGAACAGCAGGATGGAGATGATTGTCGGCGCAGCGACCGCGAAATGCCCTGTCAGCCACAGATGTTTCTGGGTAAGAAGCGGTGCCTGCGCGAAAACCTGCCCGTAATTCAGCGTGCCTGCGAAATAGAGCACGGCGGCAATCCCGAGCAGGAAGCCGAAATCCCCTACCCGGTTGACGATGAACGCCTTGAGGTTGGCGAAGATTGCGCTTTCACGGGTGAACCAGAAGCCGATCAGCAGGTAGGAGACCAGGCCCACCATTTCCCAACCGATGAACAACTGCAGGAAGTTGTTCGCCAGCACGAGCAGCAGCATGGAGAAGGTAAACAGCGCGATGTAGCCGAAAAAGCGCTTGTACCCCGGGTCGTCGGCCATGTAGCCGATGGTGAAGATATGCACGGCGAAGGACACGAACGTCACCACGGCGAGCATCAATGCGCTCAGCCGGTCGACCAGGAAACCGATATTGAAGTCGAACGGACCGCCGACGCCCCAGGTATAGACAATCTGCTCGTAACGCCCCAGTCCGCCCCAGATGCTCAGGTAGAGCACGTACAGGGACAGGCACATCGAGACGAACACCGCCGCGATCGCGATGGAGTGCGCAACCCGGCGATTCATGTACTGTCCGCCGAGCAGAATGAGCGCCGAGGCAACAAACGGTGCCAGCAGAATGATAAGCAGCATGGCTTCCATCGAGCGCTTCCCCTAGCCTTTCAGACGATTGGTTTCCTGGACGTTGATGCTGCCCCGGTTACGGAACAGCACGACCAGGATGGCCAGTCCCACCGCCGCTTCGGCCGCGGCCACGGTGAGAATGAAAAAAACGAATATCTGCCCGGTAATGTCACCGCTGAACCGCGAGAAGGCGATGAAATTGAAATTCACCGAGAGCAACATCAGCTCGATGCACATCAACAGCAGCACCATGTTCTTGCGGTTGATGAAGATTCCCGCCACCCCGATCGCAAACAGCACGGCGGCGAGCCCCAGATAGTGGTATAAGCCGATCATTTGTCACTGCCTCCCTTGCCGGTGCGCAGATCCACGAGCCGCACCCGTCCGCTGGTGCGGTGTACGCGTACCTGCTGGGACGGATCCTGATGCTTGGTATCCGGGCGCCATCGCAACGCGAGCGCAATCGCGGCGACGATACCGACCAGCAGGATCACGGCCGCGATCTCGAAGGCATAGACGTAATGGGTATAGAGCACCTGTCCCAGCTCGGCCGTATTACTGAGATGCGCCGGCGGCGCGGCCGGAGCGGGCGAGTTGGCAAGACCCAGGTGTTGGCCCCAAACGGCCCAGGCCACCTCGGCGACGATAATACCGGCCACGATCAGCCCCAGCGGCGCATATCGCGTCACGCCCTCGCGCAAGGTGGCGGTGTTGATGTCAAGCATCATCACCACGAACAGGAAGAGCACCATGACGGCACCGACATAGACGAGCACCAGGATAATGCCCAGGAACTCCGCCCCCATCTGCACCCACAGAATGGCCGCATTGACGAAGGCCAGTACCAGGAACAGCACCGCGTGCACGGGGTTCTTGACGGTGATGACGCGCAGCGCGGAAAGTACCAGCGCACCGGCGAAAAGATAGAACAGAGCCTGGTAAATAATGGCGCTTGATGACATAAGCCCGTAGCCTCAGCGGTATCGCGCATCGGCCGCGCGGTTGGCGGCGATTTGCGGTTCGTAAATGTCGCCCACGGCGAGCAGCTTGTCCTTGCTCATGATCTGCTGGCCCCGCTGCTCGAAGTGAAAATCGGTAATGCTGGTCTCCACGATCGAATCCACCGGACAGGCTTCCTCGCAGAAACCGCAGTAGATGCACTTGAACAGGTCGATGTCGTAGCGCGTCGTGCGACGCGTACCGTCCTCGCGCCGTTCCGAATCAATGGTAATGGCCAGAGCCGGACATACCGCCTCACAGAGCTTGCATGCAATACAGCGTTCCTCGCCGTTGGCATAGCGTCGCAGTGCGTGCAGCCCGCGGTAACGCGGAGATTTCGGCGTGTGCTCCTCGGGAAACTGCACCGTGACCTTGCGCTTGAGAAAATACCGCCAGGTAACCGTCAGACCCTTGAGCAGGTCGACCAGCAGAAAGCTCTGAAACCAATCCTTGATGCGCTGCATAATCAAACCACTCCCTTTGGAGAGCTTCTGGGAATAGCAATTTTTTCCCGAGAGCAAGAAAGTACCGCGCGCAGAACCGCAGTGTATGTGTCAATACATGAGGATTCGAGCACGGAACTGATGCAGCTATCGGGGGAAAAGTGCATTTATAGAGGCTCTCCTCAGGCAAACCACGGATGAACGTGCCCGATGATCAGGGCACCTTCGAGAAAAATCCACACCAGCGTCACGGGAATGAATACCTTCCAGCCAAGACGCATGATCTGGTCGTAGCGGTACCTCGGGAACGTGCCGCGGAACCACAGGTAAAGAAACAGGAAAAAGGCCATCTTCAAGAACATCCAGAACGCACTGGGATGCCCGATCCACGGGATACCCGCGAACGGCGACAACCAGCCGCCGAGGAACAGCAGCGAGGCAACCGCCGCGATCAGAATCATGTTGGCGTATTCCGCCAGGAAGAAAACCGCGAATGCCGTACCCGAATATTCGACGTGGAAGCCGGCGACGATTTCGGACTCGCCTTCGGCCACGTCGAACGGCAGGCGGTTGGTTTCGGCGACGCCGGAGACGAAATACACCACGAACAACGGCAGCAGCGGGATGAAGTACCAGTGCCAGATGCCCCCGGCCTGGCGTTCCACGATCTCGGTCAGGTTCAGGGTCTGCGCCGCCATCAGCACGCCCACGATGGCGAAACCCATGGCGATCTCGTAGGCGACCATCTGCGCAGCCGAGCGCATGGCGCCCAGGAAGGCGTACTTGGAATTGGACGCCCAACCCGAAATGATCACGCCGTAGACGCCGATCGAAGTCACGGCCAGGATCAACAGCAACCCGGCATTGACGTTGGAGGCCACCACGCCGGGATAGAAGGGGATCACCACCCAGGCCGCGATCGCCGGCATGATCGACAGGACCGGCGCGATAAAGAACAGGTACTTGTTGGCGTTGGTGGGAAGGATGACTTCCTTCATGACCAGTTTGATCACATCGGCGAACGGCTGCAGCAGACCGCGGAACCCGACCCGGTTGGGCCCGATACGCGTCTGCATGTAGCCGATCACCTTGCGTTCGAAATAGGTCAGGTAGGCCACCGTGAGGATCAGGGGGATGGCAATGGCAATCAACGCACCGATCACGCCCAGCAGATACTGGGCCCAGCCGGGAAACTGGTGCCAGAGATCAATGAAAAATTGTGCGAACTGATGCATGTAACGCTTTCTCCCTGCGCTCGATCAGGCTTCGGCAGCCCGGGCCACGGCTTCCAGGGAAACCGTGGTCCACAAGGCAGCGGTATTCAACGGCAACCAGACCGTCCCGGGCACCACGCCCGGATCGATTCCGATCAAGGCCTGGAAGGCATCGTCCCCGGCCATGACCCGTACGGGGGACTCGTCTGCCAGCCCCTGGGCCTCGGCATCCCGCGGATGCAGCCAGACGCGGGCGTTGTCCCGGGCATCGGGCGTCTCCTGCAGTGGTCCGGAGCGGCGCACCAGCGCATCAACGGCGTAGGCACCGACCTCGGTCACGGCACGCAGCGCGGGACGCTCCTCCGTGGACGGCTCTGGCGTCCATTGGCCGGTGTAGCCGGCCAGTGCCTCATCGGCGTTGACTTCGCCCACGGAATCGAGCAACTGGGCATGCGCCTCGGCGAAAGTGGCGAACCCGAAGCCCTGGTCGGCGGCCACCGCCCCGCCCAACGCCCGCAGTATCTTCCACCCGGGCCGGGCGTCGCCGGGCAGCACGCCCACGGCATCGAAGCGCTGCAGCATACCGGCACCGTTGACGAACGATCCAGGTGTCTCCCCGAAGGCACCGATCGGCAGCACGCAATCGACATACTCGCGCATAGTCGGCGAGAGGAAACTCGTCAGGCTGACTACCGATGCCTGCTTGAGGGCGGTCAGCGCTGCCGCACTGTCCCAACAATCGACCTCGGGCTCGACACCGAACAACAGGTAGCCCGGTAACGGTTCTTCGAACAGGCTGCGGGCGTTGCGCCCGGCCGGCACCGGAACGCCACCCGGGCCACGGTGCGGCACCGCGCCTGCGAGGTAGGCACCGGCCTGGTTGGCGCCTTCGGTCACGTAGCCGACGTGTCCTTCCACGCATTCCGCAATGAATTCGGTCAGCCTGCGCAAATCCGCGAACGCCGGGTGCTGCATCGCCAGCTGCCCGAGCAGCAGCCGTGGCCGACCCTCAGCCGCCAGCTTGTCGGCCATCGCCTTGATGTGTTCGTCTTCGCCGCGCTCGAAGCGTGCAAGGAAATCCGGTGCTTTGACTCCGGCCTTCGCTGCTGTCGCGTGCGCCAATTGCGCCAGAGCATGCACCATGTCATCGGGGTGCACGACATGATTGATGGCCAGCTTCATGGACATGTCGTAGCGGCGGGGGTTGATCGCCAGGACGTCCGCGCCCGCCATCGCCGCGCGGCGGACCCGATAGCCCAGGATCGGGGCGTCCTTGTTGAGGCGGGAGCCGACCAGGAGGATGACCGGTGCCTGCTCCAGGTCGTCAATGGCGCCGCCCAGCGACGGATAGCGCGGATCGCCTTCGTCGTCGCGGAAATCCCCCTGCCGCAGGCGGCTGTCTATATGCCGCGAACCCAGGGTGCGCGTCAGCTTCTGTGCCAGATACATGTCCTCGCAGGTAGCATTGGGTGAAATCAGCGTTCCCAGCTGCTCACCGGCCTGCTCGAGCAGGCGCGCAGCCGCGGGAATCGCCTCGTTCCAGCTCACCTCGACCAGCTTGCCGTCCTTGCGCACCATCGGCTTCAGAGCCCGGTCTCGAGCGCTCAGGCCGCAATAACTGAAGCGGTCGCGGTCGGAAATCCAGCAATCGTTGATCTTGTCGTTTTCACGCGGCACCACGCGCAGGAAATGCCCGCGCAGAGAGTGGCCAAAGAGATTGGAACCGACGCAATCGTGCGCGCCCACCGTCTGGTGAGCCAGCAACTCCCAGCCTCGGGCGCGCATGTTGAACGGCGCCGAGTTGAGCGCGCCAACCGGGCACACGTCGATGATGTTGCCCGAGAGCTCGGAATCCAGCGAACGCTCGATGTAGGTACCGACCTTCATGTGCTCGCTCCGCCCGGTGGCGCCCATTTCCTGGCGGCCGCCGACTTCCTCGAGCACGCGGATGCAGCGCGTGCAATGGATGCAACGCGTCATTTCCGGTTGCACCAGAGGGCCCAGGCTCTTGTCGGCCACGACCCGCTTGCCTTCGTTGTAGCGCGATACGCCGCGTCCGAATCCCAACGCCAGGTCCTGCAGTTCGCATTCCCCGCCCTGATCGCAGATCGGGCAGTCGAGCGGATGATTGATGAGCAGGAATTCCATCGTCGCGCGCTGGGCGTCGAGCGCTCGCTCGGAGCGGGTCTGCACCTTCATGCCATCGCTTACCGGCGTGGCGCAGGCCGGGGCGGGCTTGGGCGCGCCCTCGACGTCCACCAGGCACATGCGGCAGTTGGCCACCACCTTGAGCCGGTGGTGATAACAGAAGCGCGGAATGTAGATTCCGGCCTCGTCCGCCACCTTGATCAGCATGGCGCCCCTGGGCGCATCCAGGGTGCGCCCGTCGATTGTCAGCTTGACGCGGTCCTCGCTCATTCCTTACCTCGATTATCCGGCTCAGGCTGCTTCGGTGCGACGCGCTGCGCCCGGTCCCACCAGGCAGCAACCTTCACGGATGTGATACTCGAATTCGTCGCGGAAATGCTTGATAAAGCTCCACACCGGCATCGCCGCGGCATCGCCCAGCGCGCAAATGGTGTGTCCCTCGATATGATGGGCCAGATCGACCAGGCGATCCAGGTCTTCCTGCGCCCCCTCGCCGCGCTCGATGCGCCCGATTGCCCGATACAGCCAGCCGGTGCCTTCGCGGCACGGCGTGCACTGCCCGCAGGACTCGGCGTAATAGAAGCGTGCGATACGCTCCAGCACGCGCACCATGCAGGTATCCTCGTCCATCACGATCACCGCTCCGGAACCGAGCATGGAGCCCGCTTCCTGGATGCTGGTGTAATCCATGTCGCATTGCATCATGGTGTCGGCAGGCACGACCGGCACCGATGAGCCTCCCGGGATGACGGCCTTCATCTTCTTGCCACCGCGCATGCCGCCGGCCAACTCCAGCAGATCCTTGAACGGGAGGCCCATCGGCACCTCGAAGTTACCCGGTTTGGCGACGTGGCCGGAGACTGAAAAAATCTTGGTGCCGCCGTTCTTCTCGTCCTTGCCGATCCTGGCGAACCACTCCGCGCCGTTGCGCATGATGGTCGGTACCGAGGCCAGCGTCTCGGTATTGTTGACGGTGGTCGGTCGGCCCCACACGCCATGCTGGGCCGGGAACGGCGGCTTGAAGCGCGGCATGCCCTTGCGACCTTCCAGCGATTCGAGCAACCCGGTTTCCTCGCCGCAGATATAGGCGCCGGCACCGAGCACATTGTAGAGATCGTAATTGATGCCGCTGCCCTTGATGTCGCGGCCCAGCCAGCCGCGTTCGTAGGCTTCCTTCAGGGCTGCCTCGCACCGCTTGTAGGGCTCGTCCATGAACTCGCCGCGCAGGTAGTTGTAGCCGACTTCGGAATTCATCGCGTAGCCGGCGATGGCCATGCCTTCGATCAGGGCGTGGGGGTTATAACGCAGGATGTCGCGGTCCTTGCAGGTGCCCGGCTCGCTCTCGTCGGAATTGCACACCACGTACTTGTCGCGCGACGGCGCCGTCTTGGGCATGAAGCTCCACTTGACGCCGGTCGGGAAACCAGCGCCGCCACGCCCGCGCAGGCCCGACTTCTTGACCTCTTCGGCCACATCGGCGGGCTCGGGTCGCTCCTTCAGGATGCGCTCCCATGCCTGGTAGCCCCCGATTTTCAGGTAGTTTTCAAGCGTCCACGGCTCGTCGAAACCGAGCGTCGCGAAACAGACCTGGTTCTGCTCCATTCCCCTACTCCAGTCCATCCAGAATCTCGTCCACCCGCTCGGGCGTGAGATCGGTGTAATACACGTGGTCCACCATCATCATCGGCGCCGCGCTGCAAGCCGCGAGACATTCTTCCTCACGCTTGAGCAGGATGCGGCCGTCCGGCGTGGTCTCCCCCGCCTTGATGCCGAGTTTGCGTTCGGCGTGGGCGAGTATCTCCTCTCCGCCGCACAGCATGCAGGAGATGTTGGTGCATACCGACACGCTATGCCGACCGACCTTGCTGGTCTCCAGCATCGAGTAGAACGTGGCGACCTCGTACACCGCGATCGGCTCCATGCCGAGATACGCCGCTACGGCATCCATCAGTTCGGCGGTGAGATAGCCCCGGTTTTCATGCTGGACGATGCGCAACGCCGCTATCGAGGCCGCGCGCTGCTTGCCTTCCGGAAACTTGGCGACCCAGTTGTCTATTTCCCCGCACGCATGCGTGCCCAGCACGGCGGCGGCCTGCTCACGATCCATCAACGATCCACCTCGCCAAATACGATGTCCTGGGTGCCGATAATCGCCACCAGATCGGCCAGCATGTGGCCGCGCGTCATTTCATCCAGCGCCGACATGTGCACGAAACCCGGAGCGCGCAACTTCACGCGGAACGGCTTGTTGGAGCCATCGGAGACGATGTAGGCCCCGAATTCACCCTTGGGCGCTTCCACCGCGCCGTAGCCCTCGCCCGCGGGCACGCTGTAGCCCTCGGTCACCAGTTTGAAATGATGGATCAGCGCCTCCATGTCGCGCTTCATCACCTCGCGCTTGGGCGGATCCACCTTGGCGTCGGCCAGCATGATGGAGCCCGGGTTCCGGCGCAGCCAGTCGATGCATTGCCTGACGATGCGGCAGGACTGGCGCAGCTCCTCGACACGCACCAGGTAACGGTCATAGCAATCGCCGTTGACGCCGACCGGAACCATGAAATCCAGCTCATCGTAGACTTCATAAGGCTGCTTGCGGCGCAGGTCCCATTCGATACCGGAACCGCGCAGCATCGGCCCGGTAAACCCGAGCGCCAGGGCCCGCTCCGGCTCGACCACGGCAATGCCCACCGTGCGCTGCTTCCAGATGCGGTTTTCGGTCAGCAGGTTTTCATAATCGTCGACCAGCGCCGGGAACCGATCCGTGAAATTCTCGATGAAGTCGAGCAGCGAGCCTTCGCGCCACTCGTTCCGCATTTTCGTCTCGCGCTCGTTGTGCCACTTGGAGGCCAGGTATTTCGGCATCGTCTCGGGCAGATCACGGTAGACGCCGCCGGGACGGTAGTAGGTGGCGTGCATGCGTGCGCCCGACACCGCCTCGTAGCAATCCATGAGATCCTCGCGCTCACGCAGGCAGTACAGGAACACGGTCATCGCGCCAATGTCCATCGCGTGCGCACCCAACCACAACAGGTGGTTGAGGATGCGGGTAATTTCGTCGAACATGACGCGGATGTACTGGGCCCTGAGCGGCGGCTCGATGCCGAGCAGTTTTTCGATCGCGAGCACGTAGGCATGCTCGTTGCACATCATGGAGACGTAATCCAGCCGGTCCATGTAGCCGATCGAATGGTTGTAGGGCTTGCTCTCGGCCAGTTTTTCCGTTGCGCGGTGCAGCAGGCCGATGTGCGGGTCGACCTTGTAGATCACCTCGCCTTCCATTTCCAGCACCAGGCGCAGCACACCGTGCGCCGCCGGGTGCTGCGGCCCGAAATTCATCGTAAAGGACTGGAATTCACTCATCGCCGGCCCTCGCGCCCGTCAGCACATCGGTATAGCGCCCATCCTTGCGGATGATGCGCGGCACCAGCACCCGCGGCGTAATGTTGACCGGTTCGTAGACCACACGCCGTTCGACCGGGTCGTAGCGCATTTCCACGTGGCCAGAGAGCGGGAAATCCTTGCGAAAGGGATGCCCCACGAAGCCGTAATCAGTCAGTATCCGGCGCAAGTCCGGGTGGCCGTCGAAGAGAATGCCATACAGGTCGAACGCTTCGCGCTCGAACCAGTTGGCGGCCGGCCAGATCCCCGTCAGCGACGGCACCACCGGGTAATCGTCGTCGGGGCAATAGGCCTTGAGGCGCAAGCGGCGATTATGCTCGACGGAAAGCAGGTGCGTGACCACGGCATAGCGCCGCGGCTCACCCAGGTGGCGTTGCGGCAAGTGCCGGTTTACGCCACGCGAAAAACCGGTAGCCGAGGCGCCTTCACCACGCCATTCGTCGGTGCCGTAGGAGAGATAGTCCACGCCGCACAGGTCGATCAGTTGCTCGAAATGGAATACGGCTTCGTCGCGAAGAGCCCCCGCGACTTCCAGCAGTTCGGCGATCGGCACCTCATAGGTCAGTTCGCCGCAGGTGGACGGCACCCGCTTCAGGGAGGGGAAGCGCTCGTCGATCCCGGTGGTCAGTATTTCCAGCGTTTCACTCATAAGGAACCTCTGATAAGGAACCTCTGATCCATTCATACGCGGATCGCGTTTGTGTCCCAAAGGCCTGGATGCAAGGCGCGCGATGCAGCAGCGTAGCGGGAACTACGCTCAAGCCGGGCAACGCAGCAGCCGGGCCTTTGAGGCCAAACTCCGGCGCGACCGCGTATGAATGGATCATAGGTTCCATAGCCTCAGCGCGCAATCGTGCTGGTGCGACGGATTTTCTTCTGCAGCTGGATCACTCCGTACAGCAATTGCTCGGCAGAAGGCGGGCATCCCGGCACATAGACGTCCACGGGCACGATGCGGTCGCAACCGCGCACCACCGAATACGAGTAGTGGTAATAGCCGCCGCCATTGGCACATGACCCCATTGAGATCACCCAGCGCGGCTCGGCCATCTGGTCGTAGACCTTGCGTAGCGCCGGGGCCATCTTGTTGACCAGCGTACCGGCCACGATCATCACGTCGGACTGGCGCGGACTGGGCCGGAATATCACGCCGAAGCGGTCGAGGTCGTAACGGGCCGCGCCGGCATGCATCATTTCCACCGCACAACAAGCCAGGCCGAAGGTCATCGGCCACAACGAGCCGGTCCGCGCCCAGTTCACGACCTTGTCCACGGTCGTGGTCAGCATGCCCTGCGGCAGTGCGCCCTCTATTCCCATTCCAGAGCCCCCCGCTTCCATTCGTAAATGAAGCCCACGATCAAAACCGCCAGGAACACCGCCATGGCGAACAGTCCGAAAAGCCCGATGTGCTTGATCGAGACCGCCCACGGAAACAGGAAGGCGATTTCCAGATCGAAGATGATGAACAGGATAGCCACCAGGTAGTAGCGCACATCAAAACGGATGCGGCTGTCCTCGAATGCCTCGAAACCACATTCGTAAGGCGAATATTTCTCGTCGTCGGCGCGATGCGGGGCCAGTAACAGGCCCACCACGATAAGCACCGCGCCGAGCCCGGCGCCGGCAATAATGAAAATCAGTACCGAGAGGTAATTTTCAAGCATGGGCTCTGCGCCGAATCAATCCCGTCTATTCTACAGCACCGGATACTTTGCCTTTGGCAACATTCCATGCTGCGGGTAACCGAACGGCTGCGGAGCAGCCGTTCGCCGAATTGGTGCGGATGGCCGGAGTCGAACCGGCACGGCGTGAGCCACTGCCCCCTCAAGACAGCGTGTCTACCAATTCCACCACATCCGCAATAGGTCCCTTGCACAGGGGAAATGTGCCGCGGCACAATTTCATATTTTAACCGAGGGCGACCGTAACAACGGGCACCCTGCTCCTCCGTAATCACGTCATTGAAGGCGCGACACGCGAAGCACTTTACCTTCAGGGCTTGCCCGTGCCCTTCGTGACCGGCGACGGTGCCGGCGTGCTTGTCGCCGGCTGCGCACGGACATGCGTAAGGGCTCCCGGTGCCGAAGCCGTCGCGCCGTTGGCTGCCGAAGCCGTGGCCGGCGCTCCCGCCGAGGCCATGACACTATTGGTCTTTACCGCGCCATGACGCGAGAACCAGGCCATGACCAGGGCCAGCACCACGAACAACGCCATCAACACACCGATGGTGCGTGTCATGAAAGACGAAGAACCGCGCGAACCGAACACCGTGCCCGAGGCTCCGCTGCCGAACTGGGCACCGGCATCGGCCCCCTTGCCCTGATGCAGGAGGATGAGCACGATCAGTATGATGCCGAGCAGCACCATCAACGCAATAAGAATGGAAAACAGCATTAAGGAACCTCTGGTCTATTCATACACGGATCGCGTTTGTGCCCCAAAGGCCCGGATGCAAGGCGCTCGGCGCAGCAGCGTAGCATGGGCTACGCTCAAGCCGGGCAACGCAGCATCCGGGCCTTTGGGGCCAAACCCCTTCGGGGACGGGTCTTTGCGCCCGCCTGGACAGCGTCATTTGTCGTTCATTTGCAATAAGCAAACTTCTCTCCTCATTTCTTGCCAGCCGAGCGCAAAGACTCCGGCGCGACCGCGTATGAATAGATCAGAGGTTCCCTATCCTCGATTGATCAAACGGCTTGCGCCGCCGCCACGATGGCGCAAAAGTCGGCCGGATCAAGGCAAGCACCGCCAACCAGGGCGCCATCGATGTCCGGCACGGCAAAAAAATCGGCGGCATTGCCGGGCTTGACACTACCGCCATAAAGAATGCAAACGGCCTCGGCGGCCGCTGTCGACCTCTCGGCAATACGCGCGCGCAGCACGCGGTGCATGACCTCGGCAGCCTCCGGCGTAGCGGCCTTGCCGGAACCGATGGCCCAGATCGGCTCATAGGCGACCGCCCCCTGCGCCAGGCGCTCACCCCCGACCCGATCCAGTACGGCATCGAGCTGCGCCCGGACCCTTGCTTCCGCGTCACCGGCATCGCGTTGCGCTTCTGATTCGCCTACGCAGAGAATGGGGGAAAGCCCTGCCTCCAGTGCGGCATCGAATTTGGCTGCGACCAGCCTATCGGTCTCGCCCTGGCGCCGGCGGCGCTCCGAATGCCCGACAATGACCCGGCGGCACCCTACGTCGGCCAGCATGGCCGCTGCGATCTCGCCCGTATAGGCCCCGTCGCCGGTCTCCGGGGAACAATCCTGAGCGCCCAGTTCCACCCGGCCATCGAGCGCGGTCCCCGGACCCATTTGTGCATCAAATATCGTCAGATAAGGGGCCGGCGGACACACCACGCAATCCACCCCGTCCACCACACGCAGCCCGGCAGCCAGCCCCGATACATAGGCATCGAGCACGGCGGCCCGGCCATGCATCTTCCAGTTGGCCACAACAAGGGGGGTGCGCATCAGGGGGTATACGACCGTATAAAGCACGCCATTTTATCGGCGCACCGGTCTCAAATCAATGTCTGGCTATCGGGGAAGCAACCGGAAACGCGGTGCCCGGTCGTTTTCAGGCGCCCGCGATCAGCCGGACCATATTCGCGATCTCTTCGGCGCAGTCCTCGATCACCCCCGCCTCGGGGCCTTCCACCATGACCCGGATCAACGCCTCGGTACCCGAGGCGCGCAGCAATACCCGGCCATCTCCCGCCAGGCGCCGTTCCACCCCCGAGACCGCGGCCCCCAGCCGGGCGTCGTTGAGTACCGTGTCTTTTTCGACGCCGTCGATCATGACGTTCTTGAGCACCTGCGGATGCTTGACCAGCGGCGCGCACAACTCGGCCAGGGAACGCCCTTGCGTCACCGTCGTCGCGAGTACCGCCAATCCGGCGATGATGCCGTCACCGGTGGACGAGGAATCGAGGCAGACGATGTGTCCCGAATTTTCACCCCCCAGGATGCCGTCTATTTCGGTCAGCCGCGCCAGTATGTGCCGGTCTCCTACCGGGGTCCGCTCGAAACCGATTCCCTGTGCCGCGAGCGCCTGCTCGAGCCCTATATTGCTCATCACCGTGCCTACCACGGGACCTTTGAGCTTCCCCCGCGCGGCCCGTTCCCTGGCAATCACGTAGAGCAGCTCGTCACCGTCGAATATACGCCCCGTGGCGTCCGTCATCACCACACGGTCACCGTCGCCATCGAAGGCCAGGCCGTAATCGGCGCCATGATCCTTGACCGCCTGCATGACATTTTCCGGACAGGTCGATCCACAATTCACATTGATGTTGAACCCGTTGGGCTCCGCGGCCACCACAACCACCTCGGCACCAAGATCCAGAAACACATTCTCGGCCACCGCGTAGGTCGCTCCGTGGGCGCAGTCGATCACCAGCTTGAGCCCGGAAAGCGACAACCCGTGCGGCACCGATGCCTTGCAGAATTCGATATAGCGTCCGCGAGCATCCTCGACCCGCTTGGCACGGCCGATGCGCTCGGGATCGGCCACCAGTCTCTCGGATTCGAGCGTGGCCTCGATGGCCTGCTCGGTCGCATCGTCCAGCTTGCGGCCGTCGGGGCCGAAAAACTTGATGCCGTTGTCCTGGTAGGGATTGTGCGAGGCGCTGATCACCACGCCCAGGCTGGCTCGGAAAGTGCGGGTCAGGTAGGCCACCGCCGGCGTCGGCACCGGCCCGAGCAGGCGGCTGTCCATGCCGGCTGCCGAAAAACCGGCCTCCAGGGCCGATTCATACATGTATCCGGAACGCCGGGTATCCTTGCCTACCACGGCCAGGCCCCCGCCTTCGCCATGGTTGAGCACGTGCGCGGCCGCCCAGGCCAGCCGCAAGACGAATTCGGGCGTCAACGGCGGCTCGCCCACTCGCCCCCGGATGCCGTCGGTGCCGAACCATTGCCGCAGATTGACGCTATTCATGCCTGCCTCCTGGCCGCGTGAATGATACTCAAGGCCTGAACCGTAGCAGCCACATCGTGCGCGCGTACCACGCTTGCTCCCAGCCACACGGCCAGTGATGCCGCGGCGATGGACCCCGCCAGGCGATCCTCGGCGACCCCCACCCCGCTCAACTCGCCGATCGTCGACTTGCGAGAGAGACCGACCAGGACGGGATACCCCAGGTCCAGCAATTCGGGAAGATGGCGCAGCAGCAGCAGGTTATGCTCCACGGTTTTGCCGAAGCCGAAACCGGGGTCTATCAGTATGTGGTCGCGGGCAATCCCGGCATCCTCGCAGGCGCCCGCCCGCGCTTCCAGGAAATTGCAGACTTCCGCCACCACGTCATCGTAATGGGGATGGGACTGCATGGTGCGCGGCTCGCCCTGCATGTGCATCAGGCAGACCGCACATTCCGTCCTCGAGACGGCTTCCAGCGCGCCCGGCACCCGCAGTGCATGGATATCGTTGATCAGGCTCGCGCCTGCTGCCGTTACGGCCGTAATCACCTCGGGCTTGCCGGTATCGACGGAAACCGGAACCTCCAGCTCCGCCACCAGGCGTTCGAGTACGGGCATCAGGCGATCGAGCTCCTCGCCGGCGGATACCGGCGCTGCGCCCGGGCGGGTCGATTCGGCGCCGATGTCGATAATCGCGGCACCGGCTTCGGCCATTGCATGCGCATGATCCACGGCGGCCGCCGGATCCAGGAAGCGTCCACCATCGGAAAAGGAATCCGGAGTGATGTTGAGTACCCCCATCACCCGGGGCATGTCGAATTCGAGCCTCCCGCTTCGCCACTGCAACCCGGGCGCCCAGCTCGAAGCCCTGACAACGTGGTTCATGACGTTAACTCACATACCCGGCACATCACCCGGTCGCTAATGCTGATTCGCCGGATCCCCGATCGCACCGCCGGACTTGCGGCCGCTCTTGCCGGCAGCCGACGGATCTGCGACTTCATCGCCGGGACCGCCGGGATCCGTCCAGTCCTTGGGCGGCCGCGGCTCGCGCCCGGCCATGATGTCGGCTATCTGCTCGGCGTCGATGGTTTCGTAGCGTACCAGCGCCTCGGCCATGGCATCGAGTTTCTCGCGGTGCTCGGTGAGAATGGTGCGCGCCCGCGTATAGGCGCTGTCGATGATGGTGCGCACCTCCTCGTCGATGGTGTGCGCGGTTTCGTCGGAAACCTGCTTGTGGCGGGTGACCGCTCGACCGAGGAACACTTCGTCGTCTTCCTCCGTGTAAGACAATGGTCCCAGCTTCTCGGACAGCCCCCAGCGCGTCACCATGTTGCGGGCGATCTCGGTAGCCCGTTCGATATCGTTGGAGGCACCGGTGGTGACATGATCCACGCCGAACACGATCTCCTCGGCCAGGCGTCCCCCGAACAGGCTGGCGAGCTGGCTGTTCAAACGCTGCTTGCTCGCGCTGTAGCGATCTTCTTCGGGCAGGAACATGGTTACGCCCAGGGCACGGCCGCGGGGAATGATCGTGACCTTGTATACCGGGTCGTGCTCGGGCACCGACAGGCCCACGATCGCGTGACCCGCCTCGTGGAAGGCTGTCCGGCGCTTTTCCTCTTCGCTCATCGCCATCGAACGCCGCTCGGCGCCCATCATGATCTTGTCCTTGGCGCGCTCGAACTCTTCCATGCCGACCGCCCGGCGATTGGCGCGTGCCGCTATCAAGGCCGCCTCGTTGCACAGGTTGGCCAGATCCGCGCCGGAGAAGCCGGGTGTACCGCGGGCAATGATCATCGGCTGCACATCATCGGCCAGCGGCAGCTTGCGCATGTGTACCTTGAGAATCTGTTCGCGGCCGCGCACGTCGGGCAGGGGCACCACGACCTGGCGGTCGAAACGCCCGGGGCGCAGCAGCGCCGGATCGAGCACGTCGGGACGGTTGGTCGCGGCGATGACGATCACGCCCTCGGTGCCCTCGAACCCGTCCATTTCCACCAGCAACTGATTCAGAGTCTGCTCGCGCTCGTCATGACCGCCGCCCAGGCCGGCGCCGCGATGGCGGCCGACGGCGTCGATCTCGTCGATGAAAATAATGCACGGCGCATGCTTCTTGGCCTGCTCGAACATGTCACGCACACGGCTCGCGCCCACGCCCACGAACATTTCCACGAAATCGGAGCCCGAGATCGAGAAGAACGGCACCTTGGCCTCGCCGGCGATGGCACGGGCCAGCAGGGTCTTGCCGGTACCGGGCGCGCCGACCATCAGCACGCCCTTGGGAATACGTCCGCCCAGACGCTGGAACTTGCCCGGATCACGCAGGAACTCGACCAGTTCAGAGACTTCGTCCTTGGCCTCGTCGACGCCGGCGACGTCTGAGAACGTCACCTTGATCTGTTCCTCCGACATCAGCCGCGCCTTGCTCTTGCCGAACGACATCGCGCCGCGTCCGCCGCTCGCACCCTGCATGAGCTGGCGCATGATGAATATCCAGATCAGGATGAACAGGATCCACGGCCCCCAGCTCACCAGGATGCGCATGAACAAAGACGGCTGCTCCGGCGGCTTGGCATTGACCTCGACATTGTTCTTGACCAGCGTCTTGACCAGGTCGTTATGGTCGCTGTCCGGGCTGTAGGTCTCGAACTTCTGCCCCGAAGTCAGCACGCCGTCGATATTGTTCTTCTCGAAGGTGACCGAGCCGACGTTACCGCTGGTCACATCGGAAAGAAAAGTCGAGTAGGAGAGCTTCTTCGCTTCGGGCGGATTGGGCCTGAAACTATTGAAAATCAATATGGCGGCAATAATGATAAAGCCCCACAGAAGAAGCTGTTTCCAGATTTCGTTGAATTTCACTGTGTCCTCTACCCCTGCCCGTATCGCGGGCACATCCACGGAACCCTCGACGGGTTCAGTGCTACCTTCACTATACAGCGCCGGGCCGCCCGAAGCGAGCCTTTGGCGCACATTTCAAACGCCGTTCCCAGCGTCAGTCCCCGGCCGCGCCGGGAACGGCAAGACCCTGAGCCAGCAGGTAAAATTCGCTGCTGCGATCCCGTGATGCGGCGGGTTTCAGGCGCTTGACCGAGGCGTATTCCCGGCCCAGGCGCCGACGCAATTCACGGCTGCCCTCGCCCTCGAACGCCTTGATGAAAAAGGCGCCACCGGGCTTCAGGACCGCCGCGGCGCAGGTGCTCGACAATTCGGCCAGTTCCGCCTGCTGCGCCTCGTCCACCTCGCGTATACCGGTCAAGTTGGGGGCGATATCGCAAAGTACAACATCCGCCGGGCCACCGAGGGCATCGCGGAGCCGATCGAGCACCCCTTCGGCGGCCAGATCGGCGGTCAGGATGAGGGCGCCCTCGACCGGTTTCATTTCCAGCCGGTCGATACCGACCACCCGCCCCGAAGGGCCTACCGCCTGCACCGCCAGTCGGGTCCATCCACCCGGTGCCGATCCCAGTTCCAGCACCGTCTGCCCGGGGCGCAACAGCCGATAACGCTTGATCACTTCCTCGAGCTTGAATGCCGAGCGGGCCGGCAACCCCCGGGCCCGGGCCTTGCGCACCCAGGGATCCCGCGCCTGGGACTCCGCCCAGCGCCTTGACTTGCCGCGCCGGGTCGTCATTCGTAGCGGACGGCGATGATCTCCATATCGCGCTCGCCACCCGGCGTGGCCACGTGCACCTCATCGCCCTCGCCGCGCGCGATCAGGGCGCGCGCCAGCGGCGAGCTGACGGAAATACGCCCTTCCTTGATGTCGGCCTCGTCCTCGCCCACGATCTGGTAGGTGTGCTCCTCGCCCGAATCCACGTCGGCGACGACCACGGTGACACCGAACACGACACGCCCGGTGTGATTGAGCCGGGTCACATCGATAACCTCGGCCTGGGACAGCTTGGCCTCGATTTCGCGGATACGTGCCTCGATAAAGCCCTGCTGCTCCTTGGCCGCGTGATATTCGGCATTTTCCTTCAGGTCGCCATGGGCGCGGGCCTCGGCAATTGCCGACACCACCTGGGGGCGATCCCGGCTTTTCAGCCGCTTGAGCTCGGCACGCAGCAATTCGGCGCCGCGCACCGTCAATGGAACCCGGTTCACGTGCATCTCCCGTGCAATGTCTTCAATTCGTTTACGTCCGTCATGTCAATATAGTCCAATGCCTGAACCGTCGCCTTGGCGGCGGCGATCGTCGTGTAGTAAGTCACCTTGTGCGAGACGGCCTCGCGGCGGATAGAACGCGATTCCTCGATCGCGCGCTTGCCTTCCGTGGTATTGACAATGAGATTGACCTCATCGTTCTTGATAAGGTCCACCACGTGCGGGCGGCCTTCACGCACCTTGTTGATGGCGGCGCATTCGATGCCCGCCTCGTTCAGGGCCTGCGCCGTGCCATGGGTGGCCACCAGTTCGAAATCGTGGCTGACCAGCGCACGCGCCAGTTCGATGCATCCCGGCTTGTCGGCATCGCGCACCGAAAGCAGGGCACGGCCGCCTGCAGGCAGTATAACGCCGGAGGCAAACTGGGCCTTGGCATAGGCTTCGCCGAAACTCGCGCCGGTGCCCATGACCTCGCCGGTGGATTTCATCTCCGGACCCAGGATCGGATCGGCACCCCGGAACTTGATGAACGGGAAGACCGATTCCTTGACACTGAAATGGGTCGGCCGCGGCATGCGCTCCAGCCCCTGGGCATCGAGGCTTTGGCCCACCATGGTAAGCGCCGCCACCTGGGGCAGCGGTACGCCGCAGGTCTTGGCGACGAAAGGCACCGAACGCGAGGCGCGAGGATTGACCTCCAGGATGTATATCGTGCCGTTCTGGATCGCGAACTGCACGTTCATCAGCCCCACCACGCCCAGTTCCTTCGCCAGCGCAGTGACCTGGCGGCTGATCTCGGCCTGCGCCTCGGCGCTCAGCGTATGCGGCGGCAGTGCGCAACCGGAGTCGCCGGAATGCACGCCGGCTTGCTCAACGTGTTCCATGATGCCGGCGATCAGTACACGCTCGCCATCGGCCACGGCATCCACGTCGACCTCGATCGCGGCATCGAGAAAATGATCGAGCAGTACCGGCGCATCCCCCGAGACCGCCATTGCGAAGCGCACGTACTGCAGCAGGTCCTCTTCGTTGAACACGGTTTCCATGGCGCGTCCGCCGAGCACGTAGGACGGGCGCACGATCAATGGGAAGCCGACCTCGCGGGCCAGTTCCAGCGCCTGCGCCTCGGTGCGGGCCGTACGGTTGGCGGGCTGCAGCAGGTTCAGTTTATTGATCAGGCGCTGGAACCGCTCGCGGTCCTCGGCGCGGTCGATGGCATCCGGCGAGGTGCCGATGATCGGCACGCCGGCGGCTTCCAGGGCACGGGCCAGCTTGAGCGGCGTCTGGCCGCCGAACTGCACGATGATGCCGTACGGTTTCTCCAGCTCGACGATCTCGATCACGTCCTCAAAGGTCAGCGGCTCGAAATAGAGGCGATCGGAGGTGTCGAAGTCGGTGGATACCGTCTCCGGGTTGCAGTTGATCATGATCGACTCGAACCCGGCCTTTTTCAGCGCCAGCGAGGCGTGCACGCAACAGTAGTCGAACTCGATGCCCTGCCCGATCCGGTTGGGCCCGCCACCGAGCACGATCACCTTGGGCCTGTCGCCGGGATCGGCTTCGCATTCTTCCTCGTAGGTCGAGTACAGGTAGGCCGTGGACGAGGGGAATTCGGCGGCGCAGGAATCGACCCGCTTGTATACCGGTCGCACTTGGTGGCGCCAGCGCAGGGCCCGCACTTCGTCCTCGCGGCACTCGAGGAGGCGCGCCAGGCGACGATCGGAGAATCCCTGGCGCTTCAACGCAAGCAGCCGCTCGCGATTCAAGGCGCCGAGTCCCTCTTCGGCCACGGCCGCCTCTGCTTCGACCAGGCGCTCCACCACTTCGAGGAACCAGGGATCGATGCGGGTCAGATCGTACGCTTCCTCGCGGGTGAAGCCGGCGCGGAACGCGTCTGCCAGGAACCAGAATCTCACCGGCCCGGGCATGCGCAGCTCGTGCAGCAGGTGATCACGGGCCTCGGATTCGTCCGCGTCCCATACGGGATCGAGCCCGTCCATGCCGGTTTCCAGGCTGCGCAGCGCCTTCTGCAAGGATTCCGCGAACGTGCGCCCGATGCCCATCGCTTCGCCGACCGAATGCATTTGCGTGGTCAGGCGGTCGTTGGATCCGGGGAATTTCTCGAAGGCGAAACGCGGGATCTTGGTTACCACGTAATCGATGCTGGGCTCGAACGAAGACGGTATAAGGCCGCCGGTGATCTCGTTGCGCAGTTCGTCGAGCGTGTAGCCGACGGCAAGCTTGGCGGCGACCCTCGCGATCGGGAAGCCGGTAGCCTTGGAAGCCAGTGCCGAGGAACGTGACACGCGCGGATTCATTTCGATCACGAAAAGGCGTCCTGACTTCGGGTCGACGGCGAATTGAACGTTGGAGCCGCCGGTCTCCACGCCCACCTTGCGCAGCACGGCGAGCGAGGCATCGCGCATGCGCTGGTATTCCTTGTCGGTCAGGGTCTGGGCCGGCGCGACGGTGATCGAGTCGCCGGTGTGCACGCCCATCGGGTCGATATTTTCGATCGAGCACACGATGATGCAGTTGTCCGCCTTGTCGCGCACCACCTCCATCTCGAATTCCTTCCAGCCGAGCACCGACTCCTCGATCAGCAGCTCGTTGGTGGGCGACAGGTCGAGCCCGATCTCGCAGATCTCTATGAATTCGTCGCGGTTGTAGGCGATGCCGCCACCCGAACCGCCCAATGTAAAGGACGGGCGGATGATGGTCGGAAAGCCGATCTCCGCCTGTACGGCCAGCGCCTCGTCCATGCTGTGGGCAAGCCCTGAACTCGGGGTCTCCAGGCCGATCTCGTGCATGGCTTCGCGGAAACGCTCGCGATCCTCGGCAATGTCGATCGCATCCCGCGAGGCGCCGATCAGCTCCACGCCGTATTTCTTCAGCACGCCTTCGCGCACCAGGTCGAGTGCGCAGTTGAGCGCGGTCTGACCGCCCATGGTGGGCAGGATCGCATCGGGGCGTTCCTTTTCAATCACGCCGGCAATCGCCTTCCAGTGCACCGGCTCGATGTAGATCGCGTCCGCCATTTCCGGATCGGTCATGATCGTTGCCGGGTTGGAGTTCACCAGCACCACGCGGTAACCTTCTTCGCGCAGGGCGCGGATGGCCTGCGTGCCCGAATAGTCGAATTCGCAGGCCTGGCCGATCACGATGGGACCGGCACCGATGACCAGGATGGATTTGAGGTCGGTGCGCCGCGGCATCAGTTGGACTCCATGAGACTGACGAAACGTTCGAACATGGGCACCACGTCGTGCGGCCCGGGACTCGCCTCGGGGTGGCCCTGGAAGCCGATTGCGGACGTGTCGGTGCGGGTCATGCCCTGGAGCGTGTCATCGAACAGCGAGACGTGCGTGGTGCGCAGCGTATCCGGCAGGCTGTCAGCGTCGACGGCAAAGCCGTGGTTCTGGCTCGAGATCCAGACCTGGCGGGTATCGAGATCGAGCACGGGATGATTGGCGCCGTGATGGCCGAATTTTGTCTTGATCGTCTTCGCCCCGCTGGCCAGTCCCAGGAGTTGGTGGCCGAGGCAGATGCCCAGGATCGGGATGCCCGAATCCAGCAATTCACGCGCCGCATCCACCGCGTAGGTGGCGGCGTCGGGGTCCCCCGGTCCGTTGGACAACACGACACCATCCGGTTTCATGGCCAGCACGTCGGCGACCGGGGTTTTCGCGGGAACCACCTCGACCCCGCATCCATGGCCGACCAGGCAGCGCAAAATGTTGCGCTTGACCCCGAAATCGTACACCACGACGCGGAAACGCGCCGGCACGAGCTCGCTATCCCACGGCGCCTCATCCCAGGTATAGGGTTTATCGCAGCTGACCGCGGCGGCCAGGTCCATGCCCAGCAGGCCGGGGAATTCGCGGGCCCGCACCAGTGCTTCGGATTCGTCCATGCCGGTCGCCAGGCACCCGTTAAGCGCCCCCCGGGTGCGCAGGTGCCGGGTCAGGCGCCGGGTATCGATTTCCGCAATGGCGGGACGGCCGGCGACATTCAGGAATTCGTTCAACGAGCCTTCCGCCCGCCAGCTTGACGGTTCGGGCGAGGCCGCGCGCACGATCAGGCCCTCGGTATGAATGCGGTCCGATTCCATGTCGGCAGCGTTGACGCCGACATTGCCGACGTGGGAAGTGGTCAGGCAGACCAGTTGGCGGGCATAGGACGGGTCGGTCAGTATTTCCTGGTAGCCCGACATCGCCGTGTTGAACACGACCTCGCCGACAGCATAGCCGGGCGCGCCGAACGACACGCCCCGGAAGCTGGTACCGTCTTCCAGGACAAGTATGGCTGGTTTGGACACTAAGGAACCTCTGATCTATTCATACGCGGATCGCGTTTGAGCCCCAAAGGCCCGGATGCAAGGCGCGCGGCGCAGCAGCGTAGCAGGGTCTACGCTCGAGCCGGGCAACGCAGCATCCGGGCCTTTGGGGCCAAACCCCTTCGGGGACGGGCCTTGGCGCCCGCCTGGACGGCGTCATTCGTCGTTCATTTGCAACACTAACCCCCGTTAGGTCAGAACGCATCACGGGGGAAATCCCCGCATGCCGATGCACAAACGACGCCTATTTTAGAGGCCGCCGCCGCCGCGATCAATTGCCGTCGCGCGCGATACAGTCTTCGAGCGTATATTGCCCGGGCGGTTGCACCACCAGCCACCGGGCCGCGGACAATGCGCCGGAGGCGAAAAGCGACCGGTCTTCGGCACGATGTGTCAATTCCAGCCTTTCGTGTGGGCCCAGGAAGCTGACGGTGTGCTCTCCGACGACGTTGCCGCCGCGACACACCGAATAGCCGATTTCACTCCCGCCGCGCGCTCCGGTTCGGATGCAACCCTGTTTGTCTCCCAGGGCCCGGCCCAGCATGCGCGCGGTCCCCGAGGGTGCATCGCGCTTGCCGCGGTGATGAGCCTCGCTGATCTCGATGTCGAAACCGGGACCCAGCCGTTCGCGTGCGATGACAGCCAACTCTCTGAGCACGGTCACGCCGATGCTGAAATTGTCCGCATGCAGCACCGGCACCTGTCGAGCGCTTTCGCGCAGCGCCTCGCGCGCCGCCTCGTCCAGGCCGGTGACGCCGCTGACCAGGGCCGCGCCGCACTCCACGGCGGCTCGCGCCACCCCGGGCACTGCCGTCACCGTCGAGAAATCGACCACCACGTCCACCTCGGCTCCGGCCTCGCCCGTTTCGGTACAGGCAATACCGAGTGCGGTGATTCCCGCCAACTCTGCGGCGTCACGGCCCCGTCCGTCACTGCCGGCACCGATCCAGGCGGCCGCCAACCGGCAGGCGGGATCGCGGGCGAGCAGGCGCACCAGTTCGCCGCCCATGCGTCCGCCGGCGCCCGCTACCGCGACGCGAAGCGGGGCATCGGTCCTCATGACCGGCGTGGTCCGTGGACGGCCGGAATAACACGCGGGCTCATCATCCGGCCAGTTGCTCGAAGAAGTTTTTCACCTTGCTTGCCCAGCCCTCGTGTTCCGCCGGTTTATGCCGCTTGCCGTCGGCACGCAGTTTAGCGTCCAGGTCGATGATCAGGGCCTTCTGTTCTTCGGTCAGGTTGACCGGGGTTTCCACCCGCACCAGGCAGAACAGGTCGCCCCGGGATCCGCCCTGCAACGGCAAACCCTTGCCGCGCACCCGCATGCGCTTGCCGCTCTGGGTGCCGGCCGGCACCTTGAGCCGGCCCTCGCCTTCCAACGTCGGGATTTCCACTTCGCCGCCGAGGGCGGCGGTGGCGAAACTGATCGGCAACTCGCACACCAGGTGCGCGCCTTCACGGTGGAAGATCGAATGCGGCTTGATGCGAATCTCCACATACAGGTCGCCCGCGATGCCACCCGACCCCGCCGTCTCGCCCTGGCCGGAGAGACGGATCGCGGTGCCGTCGTCCACTCCGGCCGGAATGCGCACCTTGAGCTTGCTGATCGTGCGTTCCACCCCGCTGCCATGGCATTCCGGGCAATGCTCGGTGATGATTTCGCCGCGGCCGCGGCAGTCCGGACAGGCCTGCTGGAGGGTGAAGAAGCCCTGCTGCATGCGTACCTGGCCCTGGCCGCCACACGTCCTGCACGTCTGCGGCTTGCTGCCGGGCTTGGCGCCGCTGCCTCCGCAATGCTCGCAGGGGGTGTGCCGCGGCACCTCGATGGTGACTTCCTCGCCACGCGCAATCTGCTCGAGCGTGACCCCGAGGGTATACTTGAGATCGGCTCCGCGGCGGGCCCGGCGCGCGCCCCCGCCCATGCCGAAAATATCGCCGAAGATGTCGCCGAAGATGTCGCTCGGATCGACCCCGCCGAAACCGCCAAAGCCCCCCGCGCCCGGTCCGGCGCCCCCGCGATTCACGCCGGCATGGCCGAAACGGTCATAGGCGGCACGCTTCTGTTCGTCGCCGAGCACCTCGTAGGCCTCGTTGATTTCCTTGAAGCGGTCGCTCGCGTCGTCCTCGCCCTGGTTGCGATCGGGGTGGTATTTCATGGCCAGGCGCCGGTAGGCCTTCTTGATCTCGGCCTGGGACGCACCGCGCTCGATACCCAGCGTCTTGTAATAGTCCTGTTCGCTCATTCGGTCAAAATCCTTTCAATCCTGCGGTCGGGCACTATCCACCAGAGTGCGACCACTGCATATAAAACTTCGGAAACCCACGCCAGCATGAAGGCCAGGATTATCGCAGCCAGGTAGATAACCGCCGACATCCTGCCCTTGAACTCGTGACCTACCGCCCGTGCCAACGGGGAATCGCGCCCCTGGTCCCTTACGATCAGATGCTCCAGCAGATTGTAGGCGATGGCGGTCATCAGCAGCACCGTCCCGTAACCTGCAACCGGCAGGGAAGCCTCATGATGCTCGCCAATCCAGCGCGTGACAAAGGGTATCAGTGAAAGCCAGAAAAGCAGATACAGGTTGGCCCAGAGAATTTTCCCGTTTACGCGCTGGACGGCGTGGAGCAGATGATGATGATTGTTCCAGTAGATGCCGACATAGAGAAAGCTCAGGACATAGCTCAAAACCACGGGCAACAAGGGCCGCAGCGCTGCAAGATCGGTGCCGTGCGGCACCTTGATCTCCAGCACCATGATGGTGATGATGATCGCTATGACACCGTCGCTGAACGCCTCGAGACGGTTGGTTTTCACGTCCGTGCCCCCTCATGCGCCAACGGCGGACCCGCCCCGATGGCCGGTCCGCCGCTGCCCAGCTCCGTTGCCGGCCGCCGGCATCAGTCCTTTTTCTCGTCCTTGACTTCCTCGAACTCGGCATCCACGACATCCTCGGGGCTTCCCGGCCCGGCACCGCCTTCCTGTGATCCGGGCTGCTCGGCTGCGCCTTCGGCCGCGGACTGTTCCTGATACACGCGCTGCATCAGTTTGGCCGAGCGGTCGGCAAGCGCTTCGGACTTGGTCTCGATGCGCGACTTGTCGTCGCTCTTGAGCGCGTCCTTGAGTTCGGAAATCGCCGATTCGATATCGGCCCGCTCCGAAGCTTCGACCTTGTCACCCAGGTCCTTGAGCGATTTCTCGGTCGCATGCACCAACCCATCCGCCTGGTTACGCGCGTCCACCAGCTCGCGCGCCTTCTTGTCTTCCTCGGCGTGGGCCTCGGCGTCCTTGACCATGCGTTCGACTTCCTCTTCGCTCAACCCCGAGGAGGCCTTGATCTCGATACGGTTTTCCTTGCCCGTGGCCTTGTCCTTGGCCGAGACGTGGAGGATGCCGTTGGCATCGATATCGAAGGTCACCTCGATCTGCGGCGTACCGCGGGGGGCAGGTGGAATATCGCTCAGGTCGAAACGGCCGAGCGACTTGTTCGCGCTTGCCATCTCGCGCTCTCCCTGCAGGACATGCACGGTCACGGCGGTCTGGTTGTCGTCGGCCGTCGAGAATACCTGGTTGGCCTTGGTCGGCACCGTGGTGTTCTTCTCGATGAGCTTGGTCATCACGCCGCCCAGGGTTTCGATGCCGAGCGATAGCGGCGTCACGTCGAGCAGCAGCACGTCCTTCACCTCGCCGCCGAGCACACCGGCCTGGATCGCGGCGCCGATGGCAACCGCCTCATCCGGGTTCACGTCCTTTCGCGGGTCCTTGCCGAAGAAGCCCTTGACCGCTTCCTGCACCTTGGGCATGCGGGTCTGGCCGCCTACCAAAATCACCTCGTTGACCTCGGAGACCGACAGGCCGGCATCCTTGAGCGCGGTCTTGCACGGGGTCAGAGTACGCTCGATCAGATCCTCCACCAGCGCCTCGAGCTTGGCCCGCGTGAGTTTCACATTGAGATGCTTGGGTCCGCTCTGGTCGGCGGTGATGTAGGGCAGGTTGACCTCGGTCTGCTGCGCCGAGGACAGCTCGATCTTGGCCTTCTCGGCCGCTTCCTTCAGGCGCTGCATGGCCAGCGGGTCCTTGCGCACGTCCATGCCCTGCTCCTTCTCGAACTCCTTCGCGAGGTAGTCGATGACGCGCTTGTCGAAGTCCTCGCCGCCGAGGAAGGTATCGCCGTTGGTCGCCAGCACTTCGAACTGGTGCTCGCCGTCGACTTCCGCGATCTCGATGATGGAGATGTCGAACGTGCCTCCACCCAGGTCGTAGACCGCGATCTTCTGGTCGCCGCGCCGCTTGTCCAGTCCGTAGGCCAGCGCCGCCGCGGTCGGCTCGTTGATGATGCGCTTGACCTCGAGGCCGGCGATCTTGCCGGCATCCTTGGTGGCCTGGCGCTGGGAATCATTGAAATAGGCCGGCACGGTGATCACCGCTTCGGTGACGGTCTCGCCGAGATAGTCCTCGGCGGTCTTCTTCATTTTCTGCAGCACGCGGGCGGAAATCTCGGGCGGTGCCATCTGCTTGCCGTTCGCTTCCACCCAGGCATCGCCGTTGTCGGCCTTCACGATCTTGTAGGGCACCATGTCGATGTCCTTCTGCACCATCGCATCATCGAACTTGCGCCCGATCAGGCGCTTGATGGCGAACAGGGTATTGGCGGGATTGGTCACCGCCTGGCGCTTGGCCGGCTGCCCGGTCAATACCTCGCCTTCCTTGCTGAAAGCCACGATGGACGGGGTGGTCCGATCGCCTTCGCTGTTGTCGATGACCCTGGCCTTGGCGCCTTCCATGACGGCGACGCAGGAATTGGTGGTTCCAAGGTCGATACCGATAATTTTGGCCATGAATACTCTCCGCTGATGTTCTGGCAGTAGGTGAATCCGTTACTGATGCTTATGTGGGGACGCCCCGGCGCGCTTTCAAGCGCCCGGATCAGGCGCCCGGGCCACGATCACGCGGGCCGGGCGCAACAGGCGGTCGTGCAGGCGATAGCCCTTCTGGATGAGCTGCAGGATATGGTCCGGCGACACTTGCGCGCTGGGCTGGGTCGCCATGGCCTCGTGCAGTTCGGGATCGAAGGCATCGCCCTCGGCCGGTGTCACCGCCTCGATGTGGTGCCGGGCCAGGGTGTCGCGCAGGAGTTTGAGGGTCATTTCCAACCCCTCGGGCACGGTTTCGGCCGAGGCCAGCGCAAGCTCGAGGCTGTCCGCCACCGGCAGCAATTCGCCCGCGAAACGCTCCAGCGCATAGCGGCGCGAGGTCTCCAGTTCGCGCGCGGCTCGCCGGCGCAGGTTTTCCATCTCGGCCGCCAGGCGCAAGGCGCGGTCGCGCTGCGCTTCCGCCTCGGCCTTGAGTGCCTCCGTGGCCACCGGCGATTCGGCCTCGGGTTTGCCCACCCCCACGGCCGCGCCATTTTCCTGGGCCTCGGCCTTGTGCTCCGGGTCCTTCGTCATGTGCTCTCCTGAAACGTGAAAATTGCGTCCTGCCTACCTTTCTGGGGACGATTCCCCGGCATTCAAGGTGGTACCGAGCAGGCGCGCGGTCACGTCCACCACCGGGATCACCTTCTGGTAAGCCATGCGAGTGGGGCCGATCACGCCTACCACGCCCAACGGCCGGTCCTCGCCGCCGTAGCTCGAAACGACAACCGACAGGTCGCCGAGTACGGCATAGCCCGATTCCTCGCCGATGAATATCTGCACGCCCGGGGCTGCGATCGCGCGGTCGAGCAGCGCCAGGATTTCCTGCTTGCGGTTGAAAGCCTCGAACAGTGCCTTCAACCGGTCGAGATCGGCCAGTTCGGAGAATCCCATCAGGTTGGTTTCGCCGGTAAGCACGTAATCCACCTTGGCGGCTTCATCGAGGCTGAACATGCGCTCACCCATGGTGAGCGCGGTCTGCGCCAGCTCGTTCAGGTTGCGCATGTCGTCCCGCATTGCCTCCACCAGCCCGCTGCGCACGCTGCTCAGCGGGCGGCCGGCGAATTGCTCGTTGAGGTAATTGGCCGTGGCGGTAAGCATCTCCGGGGCATAGTCCTCGTCGAGTTCCAGTACCCGGTTCTGCACTTCGCGGTCGCCCAGAACCAACACGGCCAGCACCCGCCGGTCTGACAGGCGCAGGAACTCGATATGGCGCCAGGCCGCGCTGTTGCGCCGCGGCACCGTGACCAGACCAGCCATGCGCGTCATCTTCGACACCATCCGCGCGACCTCTCCCGCCATCTGCCCGGCCCCTTCTTCCGGTGGCTTCAGGCCTTCACGCAATCGCCTGAGTTGGGCGGGCGCCAGTGGTTCGACCTTGAGCAGGCTGTCGACAAACACCCGATAGCCGCTGCGCGTGGGAATGCGCCCGGCCGAGACATGGGGGGAGCTGATCAGCCCCATATCCTCGAGGTCGGCCATGACGTTGCGGATGCTCGCCGGCGAGAGCCCCAGATTGAGATCGCGCGAGAGTACGCGCGAACCTATGGGCTGGCCCTCGCTGACGTAGCGCTCGATCAGGCCGCGCAACACCGCCTGCGCTCGCTCGTCGAGCGGCGGCGCCTGGTTCTTTCCGGTACCGGTATGGGCGGATTTTCGGCTCATGTCCGTATTCTGCCATTGCCGCAAGCGATTATCATGGAGAGAGCTTCAAGGAGAGCCCCCAATGACAGACAATACCGCCATGGTTACCGGCGCCAGTGCCGGTTTCGGACGCGCGATCGCCCGCCAGCTGGTAGCGTCGGGCTGGCGCGTCATCGGAACCGGGCGCCGCCGCGAGCGCCTCGATGAACTGGCCTCGGAACTCGGCGCCAGCTTCCTGCCGCTCGATTTCGACGTGCGCGACCGCACCGCGATAAACCAGGCGCTGAAAGACATTCCACACGGATTCGCCTCAATCGAGGTGCTGGTCAACAACGCCGGCCTGGCGCTTGGCCTGGGACCGGCCCAGGAGGCCGACCTGGAAGACTGGGACACCATGGTCGACACCAACATCAAGGGCCTGCTCTACATGACCCGTGCCCTGCTGCCCGGCATGGTGGAACGCGGCCGCGGCCATATCCTGAATATCGGCTCGGTGGCCGCCGACAACCCCTACCCCGGGGGCAACGTCTACGGCGCCACCAAGGCCTTCGTGTGGCAGTTTTCGCGCAACCTGCGCGCGGACCTGCTGGGCACCGGCGTGCGCGTCACCGATATCGCGCCCGGGCTCGCCGAAACCGAATTTTCCCTGGTCCGCTTCAAGGGCGATGCGGAGCGCGCCAAGGCCCCCTACTGCGGCCTGGAGGCGCTCACCGACGACGATATCGCGCGGGCCGCCAGTTGGGCACTGGACCAGCCGGCCCACGTCAACGTGAACCGCATCGAGATCATGCCCACGGCCCAGGCCTGGGGGCCGCTGGCGACTCATCGCGAGTAATCATGGCCGCTGCCCCGGCCCTCTCGGTGCAGGGCCGGGACTGTGGTTCAGGGTTTCTGCCCGAGCTGGATGACAGAAAGCCGCCCGGGATCGAAATATTTTTTCATCGCATCCCGGATCTCGGGCGCCGTGATCTGCTCGAAGTGATTCGCCATGACGTAGCTCCAGTCGAGCGGCAAGCTGTCCTCGCTGCGGCCGATCCAGCCGTTCGCAATTGCATCGACACTTTGCCCGCCGAGTTCTATCTGGCGCAGTGCGATGGACTTGGCCAGGTGCAGCTGGCCGGCACTCATCGGTTTTGCGGTGAAATCGTCGAACACCTTGACCGCGAGCTGGTGCGCCTGGTTCACGTTCTTCGGGTAAGCCCCGAAAGACAGCGTATAGCGCCCTCGGTTGCGATTGAAGCTGTAACGGGAAGCCAATGAATAGACCAGCCCATGTTGTTCGCGCAGCACCCGGTAAAGCGGACTCGCGTAAAAGCCGCCGCCCAGCAGGTCGTTCGCCAGATCCAGCGCGAAATGATCGGGATTGGTGAAGTCGAGGCCCAGGGTTTCGGCAAGCACTACCCGGTTCTGGCTGCGTACGGGATCCGGTACCACCACATGGTGCGCCTTCGACAACGGCACCGTCGGATAATCCAGATCGGGCCTGGGTCCCTTCGCCTGCCACCTGCCGAAATACTTGTTGACGATCGCCTTCGCCTTCGTCGGCGTGATGTCGCCCAGGATCACGATGGTGGTTTCATCGGGGCGGTACACCTTGTCGTAATAATCCCTGACCCTGGCAAGCGTCAGCCCCATGACCGACTGACCGGTGGCATGGCGCAGGGACGGGTCACCGTCCGGCAGAAGTGCCTGGCCAATCGCCTGCTGGAACTTGAACTGGGGGCTGGCCAGGGCGCCCTGCGCCGCGCGCGCCTGGATGAACTGCTCGGTACTGAACGCTTTCCCCGGCAATGCCGGATCGAGTTCGGTCGAGGCCAGCAACTTGACGCCCTGCTCGAAATACTGCGGCAGCACCTGCAACGAAAAACTCGAACCGGTCGACATCTCGGCGCCGATCCGATCCTGCGCAGCCTCGTACTGGAGCCGCGTCATGCCCTTTGGCCCCCAGTCGAACAGGCCATCCAGCACGTCTGCGACACCCTCTTCGCCCTTCGGAGCCTGTAAATCCTGGTTCTGGTTGACCGAACCATAGAGACTGATCGAGTGCCCCGTCGACAGCGGCTGCACGATCAGGCGCAAGCCGTTCGGCAAATGCATGTCGTCGGGATGCATGAAGGGCTTGGGCCGGGGCAGCCTGGCCAGCGCCTTGCGGGCCCAGTCAGGCAACTCGACCGGCTTGGTGGGCTTGCCGCCGAAGGACTCGGCGCCGCCGAACCCGCTGCCGGACTTGGGCCTGGCACCCGGCGTCGGGTTCAGTACCAGCGTGACCGCATGATCAAGATCGAGCGTGTGCTTGACGGCCTCGTTGACCTGCCTGGCGGTGACCGATCGCAGTCGCTTCGTCGCCTCCCCGGGCGAGTCGAGTCCGGCCACGGCGATCGCCTGCGTCCAGGCATTGGCCAGGCCGGACACGGAGTTGCCCTGGAGTGCCTGGTGGAGCAGCGCACGGCGCTTCACCGCATCCACCAGGTCGGGGGAAATGCCCCGGGTTCGCACCTGGTGTATGGCGTCGACCAACGCCTTCTTGACCGCCTTCACGTCACCGCCCGGCGGATAGACCGCATAGGCGAAACCCAGCCCCGTGCCGGGCATGGCCTGCATCTGGAAACCGGCGGCCAACGCCTTGCCCTGGTAGCGCAGGGCCGCGATCGGCCCGCGCTGCGAACTCAATGCCGATGCGGCAAGCCGCGCTGCCGGGTAATCGGGATTGCCGTAACCGGGCATGCGCACGCCCACGATCACCAGCCCGTAGGGTTCGTCGGTCTGCGAAGTGTAGGTCGTCGCCTCGACCGTCTGCAGCCTGATCGCCGGTTTGGACGGCAACGACTTGCGCGGAATGCTGCCATAGAGTTTTTTGACTCTGGCAACGACAGCCTGGGGATCCACATCGCCGGTGACAACCAGCAGCGCATTGTTCGGCGCGTACCAGGTGTCATGGAACTTCTTGAGCATGGCACCCGTGGTCTTGTCGAACGAGGGCTTGGTGCCGAGCGCATCGCGGGCATACGGCGTACCGGCGAACATGCGGCCCAGGAGTTTTTCGTAGAGACTGTAAAACGGCTGGGAATGATCGCGCGCCACTTCCTGTTCGATGGCACCGCGTTCCTTTTTCCAATCGGCTTCGGAATCGTCCACACTCGCCATGCGGATGGCGCCAACGCGAAGCGTCACGTCTATATCGTCGGCCGGCACGGTAAAGAAGTAGGACGTGATGTTGTTGGTGGTAAAGGCATTCATATCGCCGCCGAGACGCGCATAAATACCCGCCAGCTGGTCACCCGACAGCCCCGGCGCTCCGCGGAACATCATGTGCTCCTGGGCGTGGGCCATGCCGGGGAACCCCGTCGGCGCCTCGTTGCCGCCAACGAAATAGGTCATCTGCTGGGTCGCGACCGGTGCCAGCGAATCATGCACCACAATGACTTTCAGGCCGTTGGCGAGCGTAGCCCGCACCACCTTCGTGGTGCCTGCCGTCGAATGCACCGCCTGCGGAGACGTACTGGTGCAGGCAGCCAGTGTCACTGCGCCGAGCAAAAGGGAAAAACGCCAGTGTTTGAACAACATCATCTGTCCTCGAAATCAACAAAAAAGCGCCGCGCACCCCGCGGTGCGACAGGCGCATGAATTATGGACACGCCGGCGGGATCGAAGTGCCCGTTGTTTTTACAGTGTACCCCGCCGTAATTGGAGGCACATTCTCGCGAGCTGATTTTTGTGCCTGGCAAGGCACAACGACGAGGCATGGCCGTAGCTACAAAGAGAAGCTGCAGCGCCGCCAGACGCAAAAAGGCGCCGCGAAAAGTGTTCTTACCAAGCCGAACGTTGGCAGGGCGACACTAATGTACTGAAGCGGCCGTTGGCGCGGTAGCGGCCGGTGTCGGTTCCTGGGCGCGGTGCCACTCCTGCGTCTTGTGGAAAATCCAGACATAGCCCCGCACCATCAACGTATCGTGATCCTTCAACCACATGCGGCAGGTGTAGGTCTTGCCCTCTTCCGGGTCGTAGCACTTGCCCTTGCGCCAGTCGTGATCCGCCGGCGAATACTTGAACCCGGTCAGTACGTCCATGCCCAGCACGGGACGCGAGCGCAACTTTTTGTCGGGGTTGTGGATATCCACCTTGGGCCGGCCGGCAAGCGACTTGTCCTTGTAGTCCTGCGGATAGATCGGCTTCTTCAGCCAGACGATCCGGCCGTCGAAGGTGCCGTCCGGGTTGCGGTAGACGCGCACCAGGGATTTGTCGTCGGGCGTCCGCCAAACACCGGCGACGGCCATGCCGGGGCTCGCGTTCGTCGCCGGCCCGGGGGACATCGCTGTGGACGTGGTGGCCGGGGCCTGGGCCATCGCCGCGCCGGGTATCAGCAGTAGCGCGGCACCGAGAATCTGGAATCGCTTGAACATGAAGCGCCACTCGAGGTAACTGCGGTCGATTTTGGCACCGTGCATCGATTCATGCAAGCGTTTGATCCGGGGCCGTTCCCTGCCCGGTACAGACAAAAGCCCGCTGCCAGGCCTCGCCCGAAAAATCCACGTTGCCGCCGGAGACGATAGCGCCGGTCAGGCCGTCACAGGCCGCCGCTCCCGACATCAGGGCCGCGACCACCGTGGCCGACGAAGGCTCGATCAGCAGCTTCGCCGATTCGGCCATCCAGCGCATGGCCTCGAGCATGGCTTCGTCCGTAACCGTGACCAGGTCCGCGAGACCGGATTGCAGTATGGGGAAAGTCACCTCGCCCACCGTGGCGCGCAGGCCATCCGCCAGCGTGTCGACAACGTCCAGCGCCTTGCGCGTGCCGGTCTCGAGCGAGCGCCGCGTCTCGTCGGCCCCGGCCGGTTCGACCCCGATGATGTCGATCTCGCGCCCCATCCAGCGCGCCGCCAGTATGGCACCCGAAGCCAGGCCGCCGCCGCCCACCGGAACCACCAGGCGCGTGAGGCGTGGCTCGGCTTCCAGCAATTCGATCGTGGCCGTGGCCTGGCCGGCGATAACGCGCCCGTCGTCGTACGGGTGCACCACCAGCGCCCCGGTCTCGGAGACCACTTCGGCCAGGCGCTGCTCCCTTTCCTGCTGCGTCGGACCGCAATCGACGATATCGGCACCCCAGGCCCGGATGGCCGCACGCTTGGTGGCCACCGCCGAGGCCGGCACCACAATGCGCGCCCGGGCGCCGGCAAGGCGGGCGGCCCAGGCCAGGGCCTGGCCGTGATTCCCGGAGGAATGCGTCGTGACGCCGCGTTCGAGTTGGGCCGGGGTAAGCGAACGTACCGCGTTCAGCGCCCCGCGCGCCTTGAATGCACCAGTCACCTGGAACTGCTCGCACTTGAACACCACCCGCGAACCCAGTTCATCGGCCAACGCCCCCGGGGCCAGTACCGGCGTTTCGCGAATGGCACCAGCAAGCCGGATCCGGGCCGCGGCAATTTCCGCCGCGGTGGGCGCCCGCAACGGGCGTGGATCTTGTTCCCGCTCAGCCTGTTTTGGTATCGTCATGCGATGTCTTCCCGGAAATAATGAGCCGCCATGAGCCATCCCCGGCAGATTCACGCCGAAGAATTGCATAAACGTATCACGGCCGGTGAGCGCTGTGCACTGGTTGATGTGCGCACGGCCGAGGAGTACCGCGCACTTCATGTCGACGGTGCCCTGCTGCTCGCCCTCGATGAATGTACTCCGGACGCCTTGTCAAAACGCCTCGCGGAGGCCGGGTACGACGCGCAGACTCCGCTCTACTTCATCTGTCACACGGGCCAGCGTGCTGCCCAGGCTGCGGAGGCAGTGCTCGCGCAGTACCCGCATGCCGCCATCGTCCAGGGCGGCACGCTGGCCTGGGCCCAGGCCGGCCTGCCGGTAAAGCCCGGCGAGGAGCCCTGAGCCCGATCATCCGTACGCGGGGAAGCAGGCCCGGGCAAATCAGGCACAACGACCGTTCCGGCCTCCGGGACATGGCGGGTCCCGTGTCTCTGTCACTCGCCGCCGTATTCGGGTCGCAGCAGATGCGCGCGGTAGTGGCGCAACTCGGCGACCGATTCCTCGATATCGGCCAGGGCACGATGTTCACTCGCCTTCTGCAACCCATCGAGGACGGATGGAGCCCAGCGTTTGGCCAACTCCTTGAAAGTGCTGACATCAATGTGGCGGTAATGGAAAAAGGCTTCCAGCCCGGGCATGTAGCGCGCGAGAAAACGCCGATCCTGGCAGATGGTATTGCCGCACATCGGGGAGGTGCGCTCGGCAACATGTTCGCGCAAAAAATCGAGGGTGGCCTGCTCGGCCTCGCGTTCGCTCACATTGCTTGACAACACGCGCTCGTACAGGCCGGAGCGCGTATGGTGTGCCACGTTCCACTCGTCCATTCCTGCCAGCACGCTCTCGTCCTGGTGTATGGCCAGTTCCGGCCCGGTGGCGATGACGTTCAGTTCCTTGTCGGTCACCAGGGTCGCGATCTCGATAATGCGGTCGCGCTCCGGAACGAGCCCGGTCATTTCCAGGTCGATCCAGATCAGGTTTTCGGGATCAGTACTCACCACACGGCATCCTGCATATTCGATTTCATACTAGCGTATCGATCGACGAATCAAGCCGATGTATTGCGCCGCCGCCGGTGACGCGGCGAAGGCCGGGCCACCTGTTCCCGAAGGTAGCGGGGCATCGCCTGCTCCGGGCCCACGGTTTCGCCCCGGACCAGGGCCTGCATGCCCAGCTCCGCCACGGCTTCGGCATCGGGGGCCAGGTCCGGATCGAGGTGGCGCGGTGACCTGTCGGCCGGGAGCAGGCCTGCGCCGCTGCCGGCCCACGCCCAATCTCCCGCCGGCGCCTGGAATGCACGCGGCATGGCGATATGCTCCTCGCCCTGCAATTCGAGGCCGCGGTCGGCATTCCATGCATAGGCGCCCCAGTAAACCTCGCCCTGGCGGGCATCCAGGATCGCCAGCACGCGCGTCCAGCCGTGGTGCCGGACCGCATTCCAGGCAAGTGCCGCGAGATCGGAGACGGGCAGCAACGCCACGCCGGTGCCGAGACTCAAGCCCTGGGCCAGCGCGACCCCCAGGCGCACGCCGGTAAAGGC
>Ga0102952_1000135_pt1 | contig 36062 bp, 38 predicted proteins | sample SalPon2A_C_D1_MG_FD_78506 | JGI IMG/M metagenome (GOLD analysis project Ga0102952, IMG submission 78506) | Soil microbial communities from South San Francisco under conditions of wetland restoration - Salt Pond MetaG R2A_C_D1_MG | ecosystem: Environmental > Terrestrial > Soil > Wetlands | place... | reverse complement strand
CATGTAATAAACTGGAAAAAAGCTGAGCAGGTCGTAAATGACGGCAAATATCAGGTCATTAACGGAGCAAGAGTAATCACTCTACAAACAGCAATAGATGAGCATATCCTGTATTTTATTCCTGAACCGAAGAGTCCTCACGGCGTGGATGTTGCACCACACGGGAATTATATAGTCATATCCGGAAAACTGGATACCCACACAACAATTTACAGTTTTGATAAGATTCAAAAAGCTATAGATAATGGTGACTTTTCCGGGAAGGACGATTACGGTGTACCAATCCTGAACTACGACAGTGTAAAAGAAGCACAGGTTGAGGTAGGACTAGGTCCACTCCATACCCAGTTCGACAACAAGGGTAATGCATATACGAGTCTATTTATTGAAAGTAACCTGGCTAAATGGAAACTGGGTCCTCCGTATAATACCGGTGATGATGCGTGGACGCTAACGGAAAAGATTCCTGTCCATTACAATATAGGACACCTTGCATGTGCCGAAGGAGATACCGTAAACCCTGATGGTAAATACTGTGTGGCACTAAATAAATGGGCTATAGACAGATTCACACCTACGGGCCCGCTGGAGCCACAAAACTTCCAGCTAATAGATGTCTCCGGGAAGAAGATGCAGCGTCTTTACGATATGCCCATCGGTTTAGGCGAACCACACTACGCACAAATAATAAAGACGGATAAGCTTAATCCGTGGCTGGTATATCCAGAAGTAGGTTTCGATCCGCTTAAAATGGCCAAGGATCCTGACTCTGCTCAACCCGGCAAGGAAGCTATAAAAAGAAACGGGAACAAGGTCGAGGTATGGATGACAGCTATAAGAAGCCATTTCACCCCTGATCAGATAAAAGTCAAGCAGGGTGATGAAGTAATTCTTCATATCACGAACATAGAACGTGCTCGTGACGCTACTCACGGTTTCGCGATCGATGGTTATAATGTGAACCTGAGTCTTGAACCGGGTGAAAGCAATCTGGTTAAGTTCAAGGCTGACAAACCGGGGGTATATCCGTTTTACTGCACCGAGTTCTGTTCCGCATTACACCTTGAAATGGCAGGTTACCTGTTTGTAGAACCCACACAGGTTTCGGAAAGAACCCAGTAAAAGGAGGCAAAAAAATGAAAAGAAAAATAACATTGATTGCTTCAATATTATTCTTCATAACAGCCGGGATCGTTATTGCTGCTAATCCTAAGGACAGTGCACTTTCCTGGCAGAAACAGGCTAAAGATACACGAGCTAAGGTTGTAAGTGTGGCAGAGGAACTCGACAATATTGGTGACAAGGGTAACGCCGATGCCAAAGACCTTATAAAAGACGCTAAGCACTGGCTAGCAGAAGGTGACAAGAAAATGGAAGAGGCTGATTCCCAGTTTAACAATGAGGATTATCAAAAAGCCTCATACAGTTACAACATGGCATGGCAGTATTACGTCAAGGCTGCTACATCGGGGCTCAACGCCAGAAGGATACTAACAGGAGAATAGAACCGAACACTGGTCTCAATCAACACTGAGAGTGATAGAAATGAAAGAAAAAGACATTATATTCGGACCAAGAGTACCAGAAGAGCTTTGGAAGAAGGAACGAGCTAAGTTCCTTCTTCCCCCTGTAACATTCTTTGTTGCAGCATTCTTGCTGTTGATATCGATATTCCTTCCGTACTGGAGTTTAACTCTGCATGCTCCCCAGTACCCGGAAGGACTGGTTACCAGACTTTACGTCAACAGGGCTACAGGTGATATACAGGAAATAGATGGGTTGAATCATTATATCGGCATGAAACCACTTAATGAGGCTGCACCGCTTGAACGTTCCCTGAGTGTTGTTGCCATTATAGGTATAGCACTACTCACTCTGGGGGCGATTTACGTTCATAGCCCGATTGCTCTGTTTTTGAGCATTCCTGCTCTTTTCTACCCCTTATTTTTCCTTGCAGATCTTTATTTCTGGTTGTGGAACTACGGGATGAACCTTGACCAGAGAGCACCTTTAAGCGGTTCTGTAAAACCATTTGTACCTCCATTGCTGGGTGTTGGTAAAATTGGTCAGTTCAAGACCGTAGCGTCATGGGAAATCGGGTTATACCTGGCTATAATCTCGTCGGTCTTGATTCTTATAGGTCTTTTCTTTCACAGAAGGGCATATAAGCCACTATTGGAATCAAAAGCAGCCTAGAGTGCCTTGTTTAAAGTTTAAAGATAAATATTTCCTGGTGTATAAATCACTATATACCAGGAAATATTTATAGGATGAACCGGTAAACTCATAGTATATAAGAAATTTATGTTATCCAGTACAGTTAAACATGCGTCTACTCCTTATATCTCACTTATTGATCTTCTCAATAACAGCAATACAATCATTTGCTATAGACAAACAGGAAATAACAGTTTCACCGGATGGTGAAATAAGTTCTATATCTTACGCTATATCTATTGCAAATGATGGTGACACTATAATAGTAAACTCCGGCACATACCATGAACACATAGTTATTGATAAAAAGTTGAGACTTATCGGAACCGGCAACCCTGAGATCATAGGTGATGAAAAGGGAACCATAATCAAGGTGAGAGCGCCCGATTGTTTATTAAAAGGGTTCAATATCTCCGGAAGCGGGCATTCTCTTTATAAAGAGGATAGCGGGATAGAAACCGAAAATTCCCCAAACACAGTAATTGAAAATAATACACTTACAGATGTACTCTTCGGTATATATGTGAAAAACTCACCCCATACGGTAATAAGAAATAACTATATTAGGGGGAAGGACCTAGATCTGCCTGATCGTGGTGACGGTATTCGTTTATGGTACAGTGATAACGCAAAAATAATCAACAACACTTTAATTAAAACAAGAGACCTTGTCATGTGGTGGTCCAGCCATACTTACATAAAGGGTAATAAAGTAAAATACGGCAGATACGGTCTCCACTATATGTATAGTAATCATAATGTATTCAGAGATAACACTTTTATAGGAAATTCAGTTGGTGGATTCCTGATGTACAGCAACGATATAAAGTTTTACAACAACGTTTTCGCCCATAATCAGGGACTTGCAAGCGGCTACGGGGTTGGTTTTAAGGATCTTGATGATGTTGTTGCCGAGAACAATTTGTTCATCGATAACCGGGTTGGTATATATCTCGACAATTCACCACACCTTATCAATTCCTGGAACAGGCTAGAGGGCAACGTAATTGCTTTCAATGATATAGGTGCTTCTCTTATGCCTTCAATTGAAAGGAATATAATTGTAAAAAACAGCTTTATCGAAAATTCAGAGCAAGTTGAGGTAAGGGGCGGGGGTTACCTGAAAGCAAATAAATGGTACATGGACGGGAGAGGTAATTACTGGAGTGATTATGCAGGATATGATGTCAATAATGATGGCATCGGGGATATAAGCTATGTATACGCAAGCCTGTTTGAAAATATAATTGATAAATATCCCGATTTGAGACTCTTCCTTTACAGTCCGTCAGCACAGGCGATCGAACTGGCTTCCGAGGCATTACCATTAATAAAACCGGAACCCAAATTAACGGACAAATACCCTCTTATTTCACCTTCAATACCGGTGAATTTTGATACGGGCAATACCGATCATGGTCCTGATATCCTTATACTTTCAATTATAATCACGTTTTTACCGTTGTTTTCATACATCTATATCAGAAAAGCCGACTGGATCCGGAAATGATAAAAATAAAAGGACTCACAAAAAAATATGATAAAACTCTTGCCATTAACAATGTGTCATTTGAAATAAAGAATGGTGAGGCGGTAGCTTTGCTGGGACCGAACGGCGCGGGCAAGAGCACACTTGTGAAATGCCTGCTCGGACTCCTTGACTACAACGGAGAAATATTCGTTAAAAATCTTGAAATAAGAGCAAACAGCAAGAAAGTTAAATCTTTAATTTCATATGTGCCACAGGAGCCCGCTCTCTATGATATGAAAACTGTTGAGATAATGAGATTTTACTCATCATTAAGAAAAAAAGATCCGGAAGATACCGACAGGATCCTTGAAATCGTAGGACTTTCAGAACATAAAAATAAATTTACCAGCGAGCTCTCGGGTGGTATGAAGCAACGTCTTTCATTTGCTCTGGCCCTGATTACTAATTCACCTGTCCTTATCCTCGATGAGCCGACGTCAAACCTGGATTCCGTTTCAAGAGAAGACCTGCTGGAACTTACTAAAAAACTGAAGAATGAAGGTAAAACGATAATATTTTCATCACACAGGCTGGACGAAGTACATTACATATCGGATCGTATTGTTTATCTTGAATCCGGAAAACTGATAAAGGACTGCAGACTGGAGGAATTCAGAGAGGAACTCGGCTACCGTATAAGACTTAACCTGTACCTGAAAAGTGAGCAGGTCGATAAAACACGAAATCTGCTTCAGGAAAAAAGGTATGTTGTATCTACTTCAGGGGAGAATATATTAAATGTTGAAATTCAGGTAAGAGAGAAGGTAGATGTCATAAAATACCTTTTACAAAACGGTATAGATCCCGTGGACTTTGTTGTTGACGAAACCAGTCTTGATATACATTAAAAGGGAAGACATTGGAATTAAATAAAATCTTATTAATCGGACAGAAAGAATCCAGGGAATCACTCAGGAACAGATGGTTCATTGTTTACGCCGTATCGTTCTCTGCACTTGCTCTCCTGCTTCTTTTTATAGGTTCATCAAAAAGCACGATCGGAGGATATACCGGCTTTGGCAGAACAGCTGCAAGCCTGATCAATCTTATCCTTTTATTCATTCCTTTAATATCATTAACTATCGGTTCGATAGCTATCTCCGTTGAACGCGAGAATAAAACACTTCCGTACCTGCTTTCGCACCCTGTTTCGAAATCGGAAATACTTTTAGGTAAATACATAGGCATATTGATATCTATATGGCTCACGCTCATATTCGGGTTCGGAATCTCGGGAATCGTGATATCCACTCAGGGAATAGGGCAGGGTTTGTCCGGATACATTATGGTAATGTTGCTGTCCGGTCTCCTCGCATCATCGTTTCTAAGCATAGGATTTATTGTATCGGTCATGTCGTCAAGGACCTCGAAATCCGTCGGAATCGCCGTGTTTCTCTGGCTTGCATTTCTCATTTTCGGTGACCTTGGTGTAATGGGCTCGGCTATTTCAATGGACCTCGGTCCTCAAAAACTGTTTTTTTTAACTGCAGCCAATCCCGCCGAAGCATTCAAGATTGCATCCATACTTACACTTAGCCAACGGGTGGAAATACTGGGGCCGGCAGGAGTATATGCTGTAAGGGTTTTTGGGGAAACTTTAGTTTTTATAATATTATTGTCTGTACTTTTTTTCTGGACATTAATACCCCTAATGATCTCCGCCCTTCATTTCTGTTATCTACGGAGGGAAGAGAAATGAGACATATATCTACAATTCTTTTTCTAATCCTATTCATATCATGTCAGGGTGAATCGACATCAAAGCCCGAAAAGATATACCTGGGTCAGGATACTTGCGAAAGATGCAAAATGATAATCAGTGAGAAAAAGTTTGCTTCGGAGTACAGGATTTCTAAAAACAGAACAAAAAAATTTGATGATATAGGATGTATGGTCAAATATATTCTGGAAGAAGAACCTGTCGATAAGAAGAAAATCACTGTTTTTGTTGCTGATTATGATACCGGCAAATGGCTAAGAGCCGAAAATGCAATCTTTGTTCATAGCGAAAAGATCAGGACACCAATGAACTTTGGCATCATTGCATTTAAGAATGAAAAGGATGCCCGTGAGTTTGTGCGCAAAGATAACGGTTCTATTATAGGTGGTTATCAGCAGCTAATGGATTTTTTATAGGGTAATTAGCAAGATACCAATTAATCATTACAATATTCATAATCAAACTACTCTCCACTAATTTACTAACAGAGATATTCCCTTAAGTACATGAAATATGAAAAGAAAACAGAATTCCAGAGAAAAAATATGTGATGCTGCTCTCAGGCTCTTTACTCAAAAGGGTATTAAAGCAACAACTACAAAAGAGATTGCCCGGAAGGCTGGTGTCGCGGAAGGGACTATATATATATACTTCAAGAGTAAAAACCAGTTAGCATATGAAATGTTTACGGAGCACATGAACCACTTCCGTGAACTCTTAAAAAACTCGGTAATATCAGTTACCGATCCTTTAGATTTACTGAACAAGCTCATAAGAACTTTCTATCAGTTTGCAGAAAATGAGCCACTCAGATATTCGTATATTGTCATAGGTCATCATTCCGAGCTGGAAAAAATGCCCAAACCTGAACCAAAGCCCAAAGACATATTCGTGGAAGCAATAAAAAGGGGCATCGAAAATGGCAAATTCCGAAATATAGATCCTAATCTTGCAGCTTCCTATATCATCGGCATGATCACAAGGAGCATAATGTTTTACAAAAACGGATTATTGAAATGCAGCTATGAAGAACTTATAGCAGAAACTGAAAACTGCAGTAAAAGGATACTTTCAGAATAAATGAACGGGATGTAACAAGGTTAATTATTCCCGTGATTCCTCGACCTGACGGGGGAAACTTTCAAGCGTGCCAAGTTCATACCTGTCGTGTTTGATCTCCGGTTTACTAACGATATAATTTGCAAGCATAGCTGCCAGTGATTCAAGTGACAGGATATGAGTTCTTTCATATCCATGAGAAGCATCCAGACCAAAGCAGACAAGAGCTGTTCGGATATCATTTCCCGCTTCAAGTGCTGCAGTAGCGTCAGACCTGTAATACCTGAACACATCTCTTTTGTGTAATATCTTGTTTTCGCGGCAGATCTTTATAAGTCTATGAGAAAGGTGATAATCATACACTCCGCCATTATCTCTCATGGCAATTGTTACACCGAATTCCGAGGAATTCTGACCCGGTGCGATAGTAGAATTGTCAATTGCAACCATTGATGCTACATGGCCGTGAAGTATCGATGATGCCCCGGTACCTTCTTCCTCCGCTATCGTAAAAAGTGGGTGACAGTCAACATGTAATTTAGCTCCTGAATCAATAACAGCTTTTATTGCTGCAAGTTCACATGCAACTCCCGCCTTGTTATCCAGGTGACGTGCGTTTATAAAGCCTGAATCTGCTTCCTCGGCATTGGATTCGATCGCAACAAAATCACCGACATTAAACCCTGCATTGGCAAGATCCTCACCGGAACTGAACTTTTCGTCTACCCTTACTTCAAGATTGTCCCAGGAAACTTTCTGATTATCTATATCTTCATTGTAAGTATGTCCGGATGCCTTGAGTGGGAGAATAGTCCCGCTATAAACATCACTATCGGTAAATATCTTAACCCTTGAACCCTCAGCAAAACGTGCAGACCAGTGTCCGATCTGTACTATGCCCAGCCTGCCATTGTCCTTAAGTTCCCTAACCATTGCTCCGATAGTATCGAGATGACTCACGATAGCCCTGCTGCCCGAGCTTGTTTTTCCTTTTATGGTAGCTCTTATGGCACCCCTTCTTGTAAGCTCGAAGGGAACTTTGAGTTCATTTAATTTTTCCCCTACATAATGAACTATCTGGTCTGTATACCCCGTAGGACTTGGGATTTCCAGGAGTTCAAAAAGTATTTTTTTTAAATAATTTTTGTCAATTTTAATATTTTTCATCTATTGGGGGTTACCTGTCTGTTAATACTCTGGGGAAAAAGCATATCAATAAACTTTTGCGCAGTAGGCTGTGGTTCATGATTAGCGAGCCCCGGTCTCTCATTGGCCTCTATTATCACGTAATCGGATCCGGAAACGTCCTTAACTATAAGATCAAGTCCGACAACAGGGATATTTATCACTTTGGCCGCGAGTTTTGCCACCTCTATGAGTTTTGGATGTAATTTCGAAGTCACATCGTGTATTGTCGCCCCTGTATGCAGGTTTGAAGTTTTTCGGACAGCAAGCTCCTGTTCGGCAGGTAACACATTACCCAGTCTGTAACCTTTTTCAGAGATCACCCTTTCAACTTCATCGTCAATGGGGATACTGCTCTCCCCGTCTGTTGCGTGCTGCCGTCTCCTGCTAAGTTTCGTTATAAGTTCCTCGATAGTGTGCTTGCCGTCACCAACGATCACTGGTGGCTTTCTTATAGCAGCAGCCACTACTTCAAAGTTAATAACAATGATCCTGAGATCAGTCCCTTCAACCATCTCTTCGAGTATGACCTTATCACTATGCAGTTTCGCAAGCTGCAGCGCCCTGTTCAACTCACCTTTTTTCTTAACATTTACCGTGATGCCGACACCCTGTTCGCCAAAAGCAGGTTTCACAACGACCGCGCCGTGTTCTTTCAGAAATTCAAGAGCGTCTTCGGATGATGAGCTAATCTTCTGGGCAGGCATATTCAAGCCCGTATCGGATAAAACATGGTGAGTTATTTCCTTGTCCATACATCTTGTCATGGCAATCGCAGAAGTAAGCTCGGATAATGATTCCCTGCAAACTATGCTGCTTCCGCCAAAGGTCAACCTGAAAAAATTATGCTCTGCATCAATTATATGAACCCTTATCCCTCTTCTCTTTGCTTCGTTTATAATGATTCTGGAATAGGGGTTGAGATTATCCTCCTGTTCCGGACCTATATAGAGATTCTCATTTATTACATTCTTGTTTTTAACGCAGAATACAGGAACCTGCTTGTAACCAAGCTTTTCATACAAGGCGATCGCAGCCCTGTTATTATGCATTACTGAAACATCCGTAATTTTCCTGCCGGCATTTTTGAAATGTGAAATTATAACCTTTACAAGACTTGTCCCTATTCCCGCATGTATTGCACGCTGGTCAACTGCAAGAGCCCACAGGCTGGAGCCGTTTTCAGGATCATCAAATGCTATTTTATGGTCAACTCCCATTCCAATACCAATCGGTTCGTCAGTTGCGTTATCGAATGCTATCCAGAATATCACATATTTCTTTTCTACTGCATGTTTAGCCAGATCAAGTTTGATCGGTACCATACCGACAGAAGAGTAAATACGATTAATTTCTTCTACATAGTCGGCAGGGTCGACTATTCCTATCCTGAAGTTCTTGAGATTAAGTTCCTCTACCTCAAATTCTTCAAGCCATAAGCGATAAGTGTAGGAGGGATCAATAAAAAGATCATGTGGGTATTTGGCAATTATGACCTGCGGGTCCCGAAGATAAAGAGCGATATCCCTGGTACCCTTACGTTCCTGCCTTAGTACATCGGCAACTTTTGTTTTGTCTTCAAATGTATGGGCAAAAATAAGTCTCCCCCAGCCGCATTCAATAACCACATCTTTCTTTGGCAAAGACGCAGCGTCTCCCCAGCTTTTAAGGGTGGGAGAACTGAGGGGATCAAATTTTTCCTTATCCGTTTTTTTCTTTGTCATAATCCGTTTTCCTGTAACCAGTGTTCAAGTAATGCTATCTGCCATAGCTTTGAACCCTTTAAGGGAGTAAGGTGTTCCTTGGGGTTTTGAAAAAGCATTAAAATATATTCACGATTGAAAATATTCCTGCTTATTGCCTTGTCCGAATTCAGGAGCTGACTTACCATCTCCAGATACTGTCCCTCAAGATACTTTAATGCAGGAACAGGGAAATATCCCTTTGGCCTGTCAATAACCTCATTAGGGATTACTCTTCTGCCAACTTCCTTTAGTACAAATTTGCCACCATCCCTGACTTTATATTTGGCAGGTATTTTAGCAGCAAGCTCAAGAAGTTCATGATCAAGAAAAGGTACCCTTGCTTCAAGTCCCCAGGCCATCGTCATGTTATCAACACGTTTTACCGGGTCGTCTACCAGCATTATTGATGTATCGATCCTGAGAGCTTTATCAATGGACTCTTCAGCACCGTGCTCAAGAAATTTATCTTTTACAAAATCCGAGGAAAAATCAGATTTGATGTAGGATTTATTAACCGCCTTTTTGTATTCGTTAAAATCCCTGTCGAAGAAAACGTCAGAGTAAAGCTTTACGGCCTGCTCCGGATCGGCATTCATAAGTGCAGGATACCAATGGTATCCTGCAAAAACCTCATCCGCACCCTGACCACTCTGCACAACCTTTACATGCTTGCTTACTTCCTTTGAAAGGAGATAAAAACCGATCACATCGTGACTTACCATTGGTTCGGACATCGAACCGATGCAGTCTGCAAGGTTTTCTCTAACCATTTCGGTATCTGCGAATATTTTTGTATGATTCGTTGAGTATTTTTTTGCAATTAAGTCAGAATACCGAAATTCATTACCTTCTTCTTCAGCTACGTTCTCAAACCCGATAGAGAATGTATTTATGTCCTTCTGGCCAGCCTGATCAAGTAGCCCTACCACGAGGGAGGAATCCAGACCACCGGATAGCAGCACACCAACAGGAACATCAGCTACTAGACGTTTTTCAACGGATTCTCTTAACTTCTCTTCTATCCTGTCTATCCAGTCCGCTAAATCACATTTAAGATCTTCGCTGTTTCTTGTGTAGTTCAGTTTCCAGTATTCCCTGATATTATAATTTCCATCCGGTTCAATATACATAATGGTTGCCGGCGGGAGTTTCTTAACACCGTTAAATATCGTATGGGGTGCGGGAACTACTGAATGAAAGGTCATATAATAGTTTAAAGCTACCGGATCGATCGAAGTATCGACATCACCTGTTGCAAGAAGTGCGGGAAGAGTAGATGCAAATCTGAAGCACTTACCCCTGAACTGGTAATAGAGAGGTTTTATCCCAGACCTGTCCCTTGCCAAGAACATCCGTTTACTGTCTCTTTCCCATATGGCGAAAGCAAACATACCATTGAGGCGTTCAACACAGTATTCTCCCCATTCCGCATATGATTTGAGAATGACTTCCGTATCACCATTAGAAAAGAATTGGTAACCTTTATTTTCCAGCTCGTTCCTTAATTGGTGATAATTGTATATAGCGCCGTTGTATACGATAACGAGTCCGAGCTGTGTATCCACCATAGGCTGGCTGGAACATTCGGCCAGGTCTATGACCTTAAGTCTTCTGTGACCAAAAGCCATGGAATTGCTGTTGTACAGACCTGTGCCGTCCGGTCCGCGGGATTCAAGTCTCGAAAGCATTCTCTCAACCGCAGTGGGGGAAGCATAAGTACTGTCAAATCGTATTTCACCTGCTATTCCACACATAATAAAGGGTTATTAAGTATAACATACAAAGTGGTTATCATATTACTAAGGTCCCACCCGGAACATAATGATATTTACTGTTATGAGCAGGACCTGAAATTTACTAAATTTCAAAAGCATATTGCCAGCCGAATGTTATCATCCAGTCTGTTTCCAGCTGGGGACCATCTAGATTCTGATAGACAGGAAAACCCGCTTCTACAGCAAACCTGTGTCCCCTGATATATTCGGGGCCAGCCTGATTCAGAAAATTAAGTCCCAATAAAAGATCAAGCCTGTGACCATTACTCAGGTCCGGATCGGCGGTGGGGACAGCTTTCGGGTTCAAACGAGGGTCTGCACCGTCAATATTCCCCCATGAACCCCAGTTCAGCCTTGAAGTTAGGCTTGCCCAATCTTTAATGTTAACAGCCCCCCATGTCGTTATATCCAGCCGATTCCCCAGCGTATAATCATGATTATTTTCACCAAGCCTTAAAGTAGCAATGATCTGGGATCCCCACGAAAAATTCGAATATCTTCCCAGATAGGTCAGACCGGGAATCAGGTCATATGTTCCCGAGCCGAGCTGCATTGGATAAGGCAGCTGCTGATCATCACCAGCTGGCGTATCATCTTTTTGATTTATTGAGCCTGTTGGAAAACTCATTCCAAGATTCAGATGAAAATTATTTTCACCGTATATAAAAAACCTGTATAGTCCTGTTACTTTAAGGTCAGCGAAACCTTCCGACTCAGTCTTGAATCTTACACCAGTCCTCGCAACATGGTTCATTGACTTTTTTACGTAAGGTATCATCGCCACCATCGTAAGACTGTCAACAGGTGCAAACATAAGTCCGAACATATGCATCTGCATATCCATATACAGAGGAGAAACCATATAATCCTGTAATACCTGTTCACTGGATACCCTGTGAGTTCCATTCCTGTTAGCATCCATATTCATATACATATACCTGTATGAGAACATCCATTCCCCTTTACCGTGGATATGGTCACCCATGACACCTATGGGTGCATGTGAATCCGGCCTTGAACCGGCATACAGATTCGGTGTAGCTGTAAAAAAGATAATAACAGCTAAAAGGATATTTTTTCTTTTAAATATATTAATCATAGTGGATACATACTCCTTTCATTAAATATTTTCAGAGAATATCTATTGTTGAGTAATTAAGATTGTGATTAGAAATTACTTAACGTTCTGGGAGGAGCACGGTCACAGCGGAAGTATCCGTTAAAAGAATCAGGGAGTGTATAATTTCCATTAGGGTATGTTTCCCTGTTCCCGTTTCGGTTAATAATTGACCTGGAGGAAAGAGCCGTACTCATATTCCTGGACTGAATATGACAGTTATCCTGATTTGTCAGGCTCCTAAAATTCTTTCTTTCAGAAGTTCGAAAAGATTTCAGAACTATGACATATTCGAACTTTATCTCCGGAACGGAACAAATATCAGAAAACCCGTAAAAATCCGGATCATGATTTTCTGCCAAAGTTAAAGAAGGGAGAAAATTTCCCGCAAGTATAAGGATAATTATAGGTAGAATCTTTTTCATAATAGATCCGGCAAAAGTAAAAAATCAGAAAACATTATAATTGATTGGTAATAAATTAAAAAACTTATTAAAAACAATTAAAAGATTTATCTCAATAAAAGCTGAGAGCTTCATCCATGTTCAGTCAAGAATTATCTCAACTTTAATGTTGGCTTCAAGATATGTTTCATTATTGTCTAATACTATGGTTGTAAAAGCTATTCCATTTTTGTAAAAAATCCTGGAAGCCTCGTTAAGATTTTTTGTCTTAACGTTGAAAACGATCTCGTTATTGTAATAAGACGGTAAAGGAATAACCTCGAAAAAAGGTATCTCCTTGAGTATTTTTGTCACAAAATCATTAGCATTGAATTTGGGTTCTTCCTTCAAGACAATCAAATTTTACTATAGACATTAAATATCTGTCCAGTGAGAAAATTAATTAAGCATTAGATTAATTCATGGCAATTCAATTGCATATAACGATAGTACCAGGTTCTATAATGGAAAAACTGGTTAATTATTTAAAGTTAAATAATGTTTCCTTTATATCAGACGCAGAAGATTATAATATATTCTTTATATGGGTAATGATATAGATATGGATTCTGTACTTAACTTAATGAAAGCACTTGCCGACCGCAACAGGCTTCGCGCTTTATTAGCTTTGAAAGAAAGAGAACTTTGTGTATGTCAGATCACAGAACTTCTTTCCCTGGCACCTTCAACTGTTTCCAAACATCTTTCTTTACTCAGTCAGGCAGGACTACTTGAATCAAGAAAGTTAGGGAGATGGGTTTATTACAGGATATCAGACGAGGCAATGAGAAAGTACGGGAATAATATTCTTTATGTAATGGACGAACTGAAAGATGAAAGAATAATCGAAGATGATATAAAAAAATTAAAAGAGATATTGAAAATAGACCCGGAAAAACTATGCAAAATGCAGACCCGAAGATTAACGCAGCTGTAGTTAAATTAGTATAATAACCATTTAATCCATGATCTTTGATTCTCATTTTCACATTATTGATTACAGGTTTCCTATCCATAAAAATAACGGATTCAAACCCGAGGAGTTTAAACTGGGCGAATATCTGCACTGGGCGGATATTCTTGACATAAGGGGAGGTGTAATCATTCCGGGTTCCTATCACGGTTTTGACAATACTCATATTACTGAAACAATAAAGGAGATCGGAAAAGGTTTTGTTGGCGTTGCGCAGTTGAAAAGTAATGTTTCGGATGATGTACTTTTTAGGCTGGAAAGTGCCGGCATCAGGGGATTGAGGTTTAATGTTAAAAGAGGAATATACACAGAGCTTGGAGACATGCTCTCATTTGCACAAAGAGTGCATGATCTCTTAAATTGGCATGCTGAGATTTATCCGGGTCCAGGGTTCATTGATGACAACTTCAGCACGCTTTCAAAGTTCCCATCTCTTAGCATTGATCACCTCGGCATAAGCAGGGACAATTTCAGGGCATTGCTCAGGCTTGTAGAGAAGGGAGCCATGGTTAAAGCCTCCGGTTTTGGAAGAGTCGATTTTAATGTCAGGACGGCATTGAAACAGATCGTAGATGTAAATCCGGTTTCTCTTATGTTTGGAACCGACCTTCCGTCAACAAGAACATCCACTTGGTTCAGTCCTGAGAATATAGGTATGATAAAAGACTTATTCGACAATGAAATTTCAGACAGGATCCTTTATAAAAATGCTTTATCTTTTTATAGGATGGCACAATTTGCAAATCCCGATCAATAAATTCAGTAATTAAAAATTCAATTCTCATTCACTGCTCTTTCTACGATCTCCCTTAGCATGCCGGAAAATATGATCGCGTGTACCGGATAGAGGATGTACCAGTACAATATTCCGGTAAGCCCGAGGGGATAAAAGGTTGCTATCTGTTGAATGACGGATTTGCCATTATGTTCCTCAACTCTGAACTCTAGCCATGCCCTGCCTGGCACCTTCATTTCAGCCAGTAGTCTAAGATATTGATTCTCCTTGTAGTCCTCCACTCTCCACCAGTCAATGACATCACCTGTTGAGATATTATCGGGGTCCCTTCTGCCGCGCCTTATCCCGACGCCGCCAACAATAAGGTCCAGATAAGCTCTTAGCTTCCATAACCAGTTGGCATAATACCATCCGTTCCTCCCTCCTATTCTTCTTATTGGTGCGAATGCCTTTACCCCGGACACGTTAACCACTTCCTTTCTTGAATCAATTAATCTCGAGCCGAATCTAACGCCACCCCAGTTCTTCAAAGTATCTCCGGACGAAAGAGAATAAGACCACTTCGATTCGTAATGTTCCTTCTCATCCTCTCTAAGTGCTTCTGCAATAGCTTCGGGAACTGACATGGGAACGATATCAAAAAAATCCCCGGCAGAACGATCATGAACAACCGTCGGGTATTTAAGACTGTCTATAAGTTTCCTGCCCACCCTTGCATAAAGGGGAGTTACAAGACCAAGCCACAGGCTGGATAACCAGGGTGTAAGCAGAGGGACAGGAATGATATACCTCTTCAACCCTCTTTGCCTTCCGTATTCCTTCATGAGATCGCCGTAGGAGACTATATCAGGTGAAGCAATTTCAAATATTCTGTTACCTTCCACTTCGAGTTCAATTGCAGCATAAAGATATTTTAAGAGGTCAGCTACAGCGATCGGTTGTGTTTTTACATAAACCCATTTAGGTGTTGTCATCACGGGCAGCTTTTCAACAAGGGATCTGATCATTTCGAACGACAGGCTACCCGCTCCGATGACGATCGAGGACCTGAACTCAATAACCTGAACATCTTTTGTTCTGAGCATTTCTCCGGTTTCATGCCTGCTTCTGAGATGATCGGAAAGGTCCGTGTCTGTGTCCCCGAGACCGCCTAGATAAACGATCCTTTTCACACCAGCTTTTGAAGCAGCATTCGCAAAATTCGTTGCACCTTTTCTGTCGATATCCTGAAATGATCCAGAAGCACCCATGGAATGTATCAGATAATATGCCATATCCATATCTTTAAGGGCATTTACCAGGGAGTCGGGTTCCAGAACATCCCCCTGAACAACCTCTGTATCATGGGAGACCCGGGATTTTAGATATTCAGGCTTTCTTGCCATACATCTGAGATTATATTTTCCTGAACCTTCGAGCAGTTTCAGAAGCCTTCCGCCTATGTATCCAGTGGCACCTGTAAGTAATATATTCCTGAATTCCATGCTCATAAAACACCTGCGCTTTATAATTAAAAATTAACTTTTTTAATTTTCATAAATAACGATCAGAAAAATTTTTACTTGTCTTTTATCGGGTGCTTCCATCTATAAGGAACATTACCATTAAGGACTTCTGGTATTCCTTCACGGATAGTCGGGAAATCCGGAAGAATACCGAGTTCGTTCCAGAGAGCACCCGCTTTAACTGAAAGGTTAAGGTTAAAACCGGTCACTGTATCCTCGGTATAAATATTCGGCATGTCAAAAAGGTCATAAAAAATCCCCGTTATCATACTGCCTATATAACATATAGTTTTAGGTACCCTATATACTCTGACTCTTGAGTAATTCTCTTTTATGATATCGTAAAAATCGTTCCATGTAGTTGGCTCATTATCACCGACTGGGCTAACACCATGCCAGCCTTTTAAAGCAGCCTGTATTAAAACACGAGATGCGTCGTGAACATGGAGATGTGTAAATATATTATTTCCATTTCCCGGACAGATAATAAAACCTTTTCTTATCTGTCCGAACAGCAGGTTCTGAGTTCCATATACATGGGGAAGCCTTATAGCAGCAATATTGATCTCATTTCCCATTGAGATTTGAATCAGTTTTTCCTCGACTTCCAGTTTTGCCCTGCCGTAATCTATCAAAGGAGCAGGTAAGGTATTTTGGTCAATTTCCCCGTTACCCCCGGAATAGACGAACATACTGCTTCCGAAAACAAAATTCCTTATGCCGTTTTTTAAACATTCGTTTATAAGATTAAATGAACCCGTTACATTGAGATCTTTTATCCTGTCATATTTTTCGAAAGTAGCCCTTGCACCCAGATGTATTACTGCTTCCACCCCTTTCACCGCCACGGTTAGTGATGACCTGTCGGTAAGATCACAATCAACAGTCTCGGCATCAAGTTTATCTAATAAGTTTCCCCTTTCACCTCTTCTAATCATAAGTCTCGGATTGAAACCCATTGATGAAAGCTGTGTTGAAACCTCGTAACCAATAAATCCGGTTGCCCCGGTCACAAGAATTTTCATTACTACATTCCACTGACACTGAAAAATCCTATACCGGTCATCCCGTAAATCGCACCAAGCACAAGACCATAGATGATATGCCCACCCACATGACCCGCAGCAACTCCTAAGCCTGCATTTTTAAATTTCTCAACAGGGTGATGTTCCGCAATAACTACTACAATACCTAGGCTTACCACCATGCCATGAAAGAACCCCATCGCAAAACCGGACATTACTGCAATACCCAGATTTACAGGAACGAAGTACCCGAAAATAAAGAAATAAATAAAGCTGAAGAATATTCCGAACCCAAACTGGATAATAAGTCCGGTCTGGAAAGAATCTTCATATGATTTAGTCAATATACTCCCCACAGCTCTTATCATGTCAGCATCTGCAATTCCGGCTTTAGTTATCAGCTCCATAAACAACGACATAAGAGTCGTAGCAATTAAACCCGAGATAATAACAAAAATTATAGTAGTCATATTAATTTCCTCCTTTTAAGATTTTTAATGATTATTTACACCCTGAAAACATTATATTTATAAGTATATCCCATATCATGAATACCCTGCGATATATAAGGAATCCCAATATGAAATATTTTTCTGTTTATGTATAAAACAGTATTTGATTAAAATTGAGTGGCAAATATGATAAAAAAGCCTGAACTGCACTAAAACTCACTTAAGCGATCAGAGGATTGAAACAGAATATACAGTTTTTGATTCTAATATTGACAAATAATGCTTTCATACTTACAGATCGATATCAGCATGCCCGGCAAGTTTTTTCTTATCTACCAGCCATATAAAAAAGCGTTTTTAATTAGAAATTATAATCCATAACCTACTCCGTTCTCGTAGTTACAAATATAAAAAATAATCAAGGAGGTGCTCATCAATGAGTACATTAAAATATTTAACAGCTACTTTGGCGTTAACAATGATCATGCTTGCAACCGTATACATTCCGTCATCACATGCAACAGTAATGGTCGGAGGAAAAGGAATGTATCCTTCAAAGGATATAATTGATAATGCTGTAAACTCAAAAGACCACACAACTCTGGTTGCAGCTGTAAAGGCAGCAGGACTTGTTGAAACCTTAAAATCACCAGGAAAATTCACTGTATTCGCACCAACCAACGATGCATTTGAGAATCTGCCAGACGGTACGGTCCAGTCTCTGCTCAAACCGGGGAACAAGGACAAATTAAAAAAAATCCTCACATATCATGTAGTTAAAGGAAGTATTGATTTTGATAAATTGGCAAAAACCATCAGGGCTGACGGGGGTAAGGCTACGTTTGAAACCGTAAGCGGGGACACACTGACTGCAAAGATGAATGGGGATCATAATATTATTCTGATAGATGAAAACGGCAATACTGCCAACATAGTCACGTATGACGTTTACCAGTCCAACGGAGTAATACATGTGATTGATTCGGTTCTTTTGCCAAAATGAAATACGATTTATCAATAAAAGGCGCTTCCTATTTAGCGCCTTTTATATTCACAACACTATTTAAATTCAACAAAAAAACAAAATACTGACAACTAGTTCATACGACCCCTGTAATCCCAGGTAAAAAACCATAAAGGTTCAATCATAATAGCAGTTTCTGTATCTGCTCTGCTGAGTAGCCAGTTTGCAAGATCCTCATTTTCATCACCAAGATATCTTTCAATGAGCTTGGTTAACTTCTCCCTTCCTCTTTTCTTCACAAGTCTGGCGTTACCATGTCCTCTGATACCCATATAAGGTGGATTATTAGGACCGACCTCGAAACCGCATCTGCCATTTTTTATAATATTTACAGAAACGACAGAGTCTTCCTGGACTGCACACCATATAAATCCGCTGTCATATAAATACCATAAGGATGTAACAAGGGGAAAACCCTGGGTCGTGAGTGTTGCAAGCCGCAATGGAAATTTTTTGGTTTTAAGGTAGTTCTCCGATTTTACTATATTCCATACACCTCTAACTTCGAATTTATGTTTGTTCTGCATTTTTGTCCCTTTAAAATTAATCTGTCTTATATTTTACAGAATAAAAGAAGGAGGATTTAAATTGCAAACAGCAACTTTTCAATCCTTTACATGTAAAATTTGTATTGTAATACAATCTTTTTTTCATCAAAAACAATATCAAATTACACATTATATTTAATTTTTTCGCACTATAATTAATACACAATGAGTAATTTGGAGAACAACTTTTTTCAGCCTGTTATTGATTCTTTACCTGAACAAATCGCAATAATTGACAGGAAGGGAACTATTCTGACTACAAACAGAGCATGGAATCGCGTTTCTCGTAACAAAACAACAAGTTGTATAAATCGGGGACTTCCGGGGGATAACTATTTAGATATATGCTCCGAAGCAGCGGAATTTGATGAAAGGATGAAATACGCTGTTAGGAATCTTAAACTGATCCTGGAAAAAAAATCAGAACGCTTCTCGTTCGAATACCCCAGCCATAATGCGAATAGAAAAAGATGGTATCTCATGCATGTAAAACCACTTATTGTCGAAGAAAAGCTGGAGGGAGCCGTAATAACACACATAAACATAACAAAACGCAAGGTCGTGGAGCTAAAGGCAAAAAGACTGTCGAGCAATGACGATATGACTGGTGTATTGAACCGAAAGACAGGAATTCAGTATCTACAGAAAGAAATGAAGATGTCCGATAGAAGACAGAGTAATTTAAGTCTTTGTTATGTGGATATAGACAACCTGAAATTTATAAACGATAATTTCGGTCACAAGGAAGGTGATGAGATTATAAAAAAGATAGTGAATATAATTACCGATTCACTAAGAGAAACCGACTTAATCGCCAGAATGGGAGGCGATGAATTTTTGATAGTTCTGCCGGATACTTCATTTAACAATTCTAAGGTTGTTATGCAGAGAGTTATGGAAAAAATTGATGATTTCAATGGCAAAAAATCCAAACCATATGAGTTGAGCATAAGTTTTGGTTTTGCGGAATACGACCCGGTATACAAAATGACGCCGGACAAACTAATTGAAACCGCTGATACCGAAATGTACAGGATGAAAAGATCCCATAAGAAGAATTACCCTTATTTCATAATCGACCAGCAATCCTTCAACACGCATTAACAATCAGTTTTCTATTGATCTTCGGTTAAATTCTGGACCTTCAGATACAAATTTTCCTCAAGCCATTTATTTACTTCACTGCTTTCTTTATTTACGTGAATGATATTTACATATATCTGCAAATCGTTATCATAAGGAATTATATTCCAGTATTCCGGTTTGAGTCTGTCTATAACCTTTAACCTTTTACTGTCGATCGATGAACAATATAAGTACATACTCAAACATTCGTGGGAATGTTTGTCCCTGTCTTTAAAGAACTCCAGTTTACCCAGTGCATAGAGCTCGTTAACCCCTTTTTTGAATTGTTCGAAACTTACCATAAATACACCTCGCAGGATTAAATATCTTAATAATAATTTATACTATGTTTATAAAAAAAGGCTCATAAAAATTAATCTATTTGAGTGGATTTCTATAAAGAAGGGGCACGGAATAGTTATTATTATTCCCGCACCCCATTAATTCGATGTTATTAACCTAGATTTTTCAAAATATATGTTAAATGCTCATCATAAATTTCCTGTAAAGAAAGCATTAACCACGAGTTAACCCGGCTATTTTAAAATAATCAGCGTGTTAAATTCTAATAATTACTTGTTTAATATTGAATCATTATAATAATTGAATATAATTCGTTATATGGCGAAATATAATTATAGTATTCTGGCATTTTACTAACGAGAAAATACATTTTAGGGACAATTTAATGACAAGAAAAACGGTTTTATTCATATGTGTACATAACTCTGCGAGAAGCCAGATGGCAGAAGAACTGCTCAGAAAACTAGCTGCGGAAAAATTCGAGGTTGAAAGCGCAGGGCTGGAACCCGGAACTCTAAATCAATATGTTGTAAGGGTTCTCAGAGAAGATGAAGGCATCGATATAGCAGATAAAGAGACCAGGTCAGCTTTTGATCTTCTAAAACAGGGAAAACGTTTTAACTACGTGATAACAGTTTGCGATGAATCATCAGCCGAAAAATGTCCTATATTCCCCGGGAGCAGGGAACGACTGCACTGGGGGTTTCCCGACCCTTCAAAATTCAATGGAACTGAAGAAGAAATCCTTGAAAAAGTAAAAGAGATCAAGGAACAGATAAAATCAAAAATTCAGGAGTTCATAAGGAGCAAAGAAAAAGATAGATCATTTTGAGGAATTTAGAATGAAAAGCAATTCCAATATTATTGAAAAATTGCAGGATTTTAGATTGTTACCGCTTTTTGTAATCTTAAGTATGGTAGCAGGAATTGGAATCGGTAAAGTTTATTCGATTTCAAATTTTGTTCTCACGCCTCCCATTGATGCAATTTTATCAATAATAAAGGGTGGCTATACGTTCACACTCGCTAATTCACTTGCACTTGGAGTAGTATTGGGGTTGTTCCTTATGATGTACCCAGCCATGACAAATATAAAATTTGAGGACCTGGGCAAGGCTGTCAGATCACCAAAACAATTAATCGTTGTACTCTTTTTTAACTTCGCAATAGCACCTTTCTGGATGTTGTTACTTGCAAATATTTTCCTGAAACCCGGCAGTGATTTCCATACCGGTTTGGTATTGTACGGACTTGCACCATGTATAGCTATGGTAATAATATTCACCTTTCTTTCTTTCGGCAACACCGCAATGGCACTGTTACTTGTCGCCATAAATTCAATACTGCAGATGATTCTTATTCCGGTATACGCCAAGTTGCTTTTGGGTAATGCAAACTTCAATGTATGGGTTGTTGCAGAAAGTGTTGTGTTGTATCTTGGAATCCCTCTTGTAGCCGGGTTGTTTACCCGTCGCTGGGGTATACAAAAATATGGTGAGGATGGTTTCAAACGATTTAAGACCTATCTGGACAGCCTGTCAATAGCCGGACTTCTCTTTACGCTTATTGTTATGTTCGCACTCAAGGGAGATTTGATAATAGAAAAGCCGGGAATAATTTTGACTCTGGCTTTGCCAATGACCATTTTTTTCTGGAGCATGTTCGTTGTTGTTTTCCTGTTAGGATGGAAACTCGGTTTCAATTATAAAGATTCTACAGCCGTAGCTTTTAATTCAACCGGAAGAGATTTTGAAATTGCAATTGCGATAGCCATAACCGCCTTCAATCCGACTGTTGCCCTCGCAACCGTTGTCGGACCATTGATCGAAGTTCCTGTAATGCTTGTACTGGTATGGTTCGCCCGTAGAATGAAAAATAGGTTGTTTATAGAAAATTCTGAAAATGTCGTTGTTTAAAGGGGGCAAAAGAATGAGTGTGAAAGATGAAGCATCATGAGAATAGATAAAACAGAGTATCTCGACTTCACTAACGAAAAGTGCACAAAAATTTTTAGAATAGTGATAGAATTATATTGAATTGGTAATAAGCCGGATACGTCTAGAAGTTATTCAAAAAACTCTTGAGGTGGTCCCTGACCTCCGAGTTTGCCAGTTTGCCGAGTGCCACCTTTTCAATTTGTCGTATTCTCTCACGTGTAAGGTTAAATTTTTTCCCGATCTCATCAAGTGTATAAGTAGTGTTCTGTCCTATACCGAATCTGAGTCTTATAATTTCTTCTTCCCTGGGTTTTAAAAGTGAAAGTGCCTCTTCCAGTTTTTCACAAAGTGACTTTTGTGCGAGGACCGAATCTGAAATTGCAGCTTCCTTGTCATATACAGAATCTATAAGTGTAGTCTGGTCGGTATCGAATACCGGTTTATCGAGACTTATCGCGTCATTTGCCGAATTTAGTATTTTCTTTACTACTTCAACAGATACACCGGACTCAACCGAAATTTCTTTATTTGTCGGTCTTCTTCCGAGGTTTCTCATGAGCCTTGTTCTTGATTTATAAACCGTGTTTGCTTTCTCAAGTAAGTAAACCGGAACTTTAATAGTCCTTGTTTGTTCCTGAACGGCTCTCTGGATAGCCTGATTTATCCACCACGATGCATAAGTTGAGAATTTAAAACCCTTTGTGTGGTCAAACCTGTCCACTGCCCTCATCAAGCCCATATTGCCTTCCTGGATGAGATCTGTAAGTGGCAGACCGCGGGTCATATACCTCCTGGATATTGTTATAACCAGACGTAAATTTGATCTTATAAACTTTTGTTTGAACCTATGTATCGAAATATCAAGTGACCTTGTAAGCGATTTATGAGCTTCGATCCTGAAGGAAACACGTTTTAACTCATCGGATTTCATGTTATCTCCGGACTGCATAAGTAGGAGCTTTTTAATTGCTTTTTTAAGCTGCTTCTCTTTGTGTTCGCAGTGTTTTATCTTGGCAGCGATTATAACTTCGTCCCTTGCAGAAAGGAGTGTCTCAAAACCCATATCCTTGAAATACACATGGAGAAGTCTCAGATGCTCCTCTGGACTCTTCTGTTTTTTTTCATGGTTTGATTCATGAACATCTGAATAGGATGACCCGTTTGAATTGTTATTCTTTTGACTGTCGAAATTTAAAGATGAAATATCGTCAGGATCAAAAAAGGAGTCCGAATCATTAGAGTCATCAGTGGTATGGTCGAGTACTTTGTGCTTGATTTTCATAAATTATTTTAAATCTGTTAATAATACCTGCGGTCGAACAACCCAAAAATCAAGCCTGAACTAAATAATACTAATATTTAATAACGGCATGGTTTATTAATATTGTACCACATCCTGATAATTTGAATCTAATATTAATTATTTATATTTATTAAGACAATTAAAAAGATGGACTTGCCCCTTTACCGCCGGCACTGTTATGGACATATTTATATTTCCATAAATCAAGATCATCCTCGGAGAGATTGTCCAGTTATGCCGATATTTCTTTAATAGATTGATGGATTATCCTATGATCACTGTCACCATTATCTTTGTTCCGTTCTTCAAATGGACCGAAGCCCATGGATATTTTTGTAAGATTGTTATTTGTCCTGTCCTGAAGAACAACCTTTACTTCTTTTATTACTTCTCTTCTGATATTTCTCTGGCATCTCCTTACGATCCATTTCAGAATACCGTGGACAATTGTAATTATTACACCGGAAATCGCTATGAACTTCCATAGGTTAAGTGTTTCGGGAATTACAAGATACGGTGCAACGAACATCATTAATATGCCGGCTGCAGCCAGTATGAGCTCAATATATTTCAAAACAAAATTCATAATTGATCCCATCCTTATTAATATTCAGACGCCGTTAAAGAAAACAATTCATTAGAGTTAGAAATATTCTAATTTTGAGTTCGGTTTTTCGAATTATAATACAAAGTTGTTGTTAGACAATAACGAAATTAATCGATCTTTTCTATTTTTACTTCATATTTGAGTTCGGCTTCCGCACCCGTCCCCCGGAAGTTTCCTGAAACAGGTGATGCCTCTGCATGAGTTATCCCGGAAGCGATTTTTATATATGTATTGTCAACTGCAAGGCCAAGATTGGGGTCATATCCTTTCCAACCGGCACCCGGGAGGTAAACCTCTACCCAGGAATGCAGGTCCTCCTCTGATCCTTCTACAGTCCCATAGCTGTATCCACTTACGAACCTTGCTGGCAGATTCACAGTTCTCATCCCCTCTATCATAAGTACGGTAAGGTCCCTGCAGGCTCCCTTGGATTCTTTAATAGTAGTATCTGGATGATAAGGGTCACCGGTTGTCCGGGATATCTGGGTAAAGTTGTCATAAATATATGTGCAAAGTGAATTAATGAAACCGAACGTATTACCGTTTTCCTGTTCAATGATTTTTTTTACAATACCTTCCAGTTCAGTACTCTCATGCATATTCTTCAAATAAGGTTTCACAATTTCGAGATCGTACATATCTTCGTCAATTGGCAGTGTTGATGCGAATGGATTGGTAATTATAAAGTTGTAGGGATTCTCCAGATTCGTCTCTACCTTTGATTTGGTTCTTATATTAAGGAAAGAATGAACACCGTTAAACCAGACAGTTACTGCTTCATTACCATAGAAATCAATAATATGAGACATTCCAGCAGGTTCAGGTTCTATTTCCATATTAAAATCGTGGACTTTCTGGAAAGAATTACACAATGGTCTGAGACGAACTGTCAGGGGCTCAAAAAAAACAGATTTACTGTATTTGTAAGTTGTTATATGCTCTATTTCAAACAGCATCTGAGAACTTTTTGCTCACTATAGGGATTATTCTGTCGAAACATTCCGCAGGTAACTGCTCAATAGCTTCAGATAGGATCTCCTGCCACCAAACAGAGACCTCTATCAATTCATTCCTCTCGAATCTCTGTACCTCGATTTTTCCTGACCCTGAGCTATATATCACAACATCGATCGGAAAATCCACATCCACGGCACTTGCCCGGGTTGCGTCGAAAGCCAGGTAACCCACCTTGAGTGCGGTAGCAATCGATGAATCATATCTCAATACCCTGTCCAGTATAGGTTTCCCAAAACTGGACTCTCCTATCAGAAAATACGGAGTACCTGTACCTACCTCCACCCAGTTGGCCTCAGGATACATCATATAGAGCTTCGGCTGCGTGTCCTTTTCGAGTTGACCCCCGATTATTGAATGCAGGTTAAAGGACAGACCGCTTCCCGATAAGGATTTTTTATCTTCCTTTGATACACGTCTCAGCTGATCAGCAAAGGAATTAACCGCTTTATATAGCTTGTCAAAACGATCATCAGTTTCTTCAAGATATTCATCAAAATAGGTCATCGCCTTGTCCCTGATTGACCTTAAGCCTGATGTCATAATAAACATCGGATAATCAAGGTGATCGTATGTACCGAGTTTACGGGCTACGATGTGTTCGGTACTTGTTGTTACTCTCGTATCCGCAATACCAACAATTCCATCTTTTACTCTCAGTCCTGCACAGAATGTCACTATTGTCCTCCCTGCCGGCCGGAATTTATAACCAGAGAATTCAAATTAAAAAAAGTATCAAATACAGCTTCACCGATCTTATTCAGCTTCGCTTGTATATAATCCACAAGATATTCGTGAAGTCCATACCGTATTATTTCATCGATTCTTGCATAATCCAGCTCAGCTCTGAGTTTTCCGAGTTCTCTTTCCGCCTCATTCTGGAAAGTACCTGGGTTTGAATCAGAGATTACATTTAGGGATTCACCAGCTTTCATTATACAGTAACGTATAGCTCTGGGAAAATCACGGTCGAGTATCAGGAATGCTGCAACATTTATAGGGTTTATCTGCTGGTATTTTTTTCTGTACATTTCCAGAGCGCTGGTGGATTTGAGCAGAGCAGCCCACTGGATATTGTCTATAGGTGTACCTATATCCTCCGGTTTGGGTAACAATATGAAATATTTAACATCCAGTATCCTTGATGTCTTGTCAGCACGCTCTATGTGACGCCCCATCCTCGCAAAGTGCCATCCTTCACCGTGGTTCATAGTAGAATCGGTGAGCCCGACAAAAAGATGGCTTTCCTGTTTCACTTTTGTATAGAATTCATTTGGAGAATCTACGGGCAGTCCGGACTTTTCAGCATCCCGGACCAGGAAATAGAATTTATTTATCTGTTCCCACATCTCCGATGATATTATTTCCCTTACAGATTTTGCATTATCCCTTGCAGATCTCAAACAGGAAATTATGGAATTAGGGTTTTCCCTGTTAAATGTCAAAAAATCCACAATGTTCTGCTGGTTGGGGTTCTCATATAGCTGATAGAAAAGTTCACTGTCCCCGGTTGTTATTACCAGAGGCTCCCACTGTTTACGCTCTTCTATAGGTAGATCAAGCATAAGATGGAGATTAACATCTATAAATCTTGCAACATTCTCTGCACGTTCAAGATACCTAGTCATCCAGTAAATAGAATTTGCTACCCTGCTAAGCATTGATCGTCACCAATTTTAATATTTTATCTGTCTATGACCCAGGTATCCTTGCTTCCTCCGCCCTGGGAAGAATTTACAACCAGAGATCCCTTTTTTAAAGCAACCCGGGTCAGTCCGCCGGGAAGTACGTATATATCGTCCCCGTAAATTATATATGGACGAAGGTCAACATGTCTGCCTTCAAAATGGTTGTTCAGGAACACAGGAACCCTTGATAACTTCAGTGTCGGCTGTGCTATAAAATTTCTTGGATTATCAACTATTTTTTTCTTATATTCCTCAATTTGCTGCCCGCTTGCCTGAGGTCCTATCAGTATGCCGTACCCTCCGGATTCATTAGCGGGTTTAACAACCAGTTCGGGCAGGTGTTCCATAACGTATTTAAGCTGTTTCTTCTCCCAGCACGGGTATGTAGGCACATTCGGAATTATTGGTTCCTCGCCAAGGTAATATTTTATGATCCTTGGAACATATGCATAAACGACCTTATCATCTGCGACACCCGTTCCGGGTGCGTTCGCTAGGGCTACTCTTCCATTCATATACACATCCATAATCCCGGGTACCCCAAGCAGCGAATCCTTACGAAAAACAGTAGGATCCAGGAAATCATCATCGATTCTTCTATAGATAACATCGACTTTCTGAAATCCCCTGGTTGTCCTCATGTAAACAAAACCGTCTGAAACAACAAGGTCATTAGCTTCAACGAGTTCGATCCCCATCTGTCTTGCCAGGAATGAATGTTCAAAATATGCAGAGTTATACTGACCCGGCGTCAGGAGTACAACATTGGGTGAAGGCATGGAATCAGGAGTAAGGTATTGGAGGGCTTCAAGTAACTGATTCGGGTAATCCTCCACCGGTCTAACATTTGATGCTTCAAAAACACGAGGGAGCGTTCTCTTGAGGACCTCCCTGTTTTCGATTACGTAAGAAACACCTGAAGGACATCTGAGATTGTCTTCGAGGACAAAGAACGTGCCGTCTTCATTCCGGACTATATCAGTACCGGTTATATGACACCATATACCTTTTTGTGGATTTACCCCCGTGCAGTTCTGTTTGAAACCATTACTCGATGTCACGAGGTCTTTGGGTATTATTCCGTCCTTAATTATCTTCTGATCATTATATACATCATTTATGAATAGGTTTAATGCATAGATCCGCTGCTTTAAACCGTTCTCAATAATATCCCATTCACCCGATTCTATTATTCTCGGGATTATATCGAAGGGAAAAATCCTTTCGGTTCCTTCCTCATTACCGTAAACAGTGAATGTTACGCCCATCTGGAAAAGACGAGCCTCGGTCTCCTTTTGACGTTTAAGAAGTTCTCCTTCGGGAAGCGATCCGAGTTTATTTAAAAGTATTGATGCCCCGGGTCTTGATTTTCCGGTTTTTTCAAAAAACTCGTCGTAGAAACCATCTGTCTGGTAATCATCAAATTTCATATTTTATTCGGTTTATAAATACATAGAATTCAATAGTGAAACCGCAGCAAAACAAAATTATACTATAATTTGAGTACTTTAACTAATATTAAAAACCGAATTAAAATGCTAAGCAGTTTAAAAACCCAATTTATATCGATATATATACTAGTTAGTACTAACACCTAATCACTAGTTCTATATTACCATTTTATTACTAATATCATTCCAAATTACCATTGAGTGGTCATAACAAAATAATTTAATCTCAAAGATACAACTATATTCCATCCACAGGAGGTGATTGGGAATGAAAACTATATTTGCTTTAGCTCTAGCAGTGTGTTTTATAGCAGCACCTGCAGCAATGGCAGGGAATCTGAGCACACATGACTCGGATTATCTCTTCCGGCAGACCAACGTAGCAGCAACTACTCTGTCAACAGAGGAGATGGACTCTACAGAAGGACAGCTTAGTGTTTCTCTGGGTCTTAATGTTGATGCTAGCGGAGAGCTCGCAGCAGCCGGCGGTCTTGTAGGCACGCTTCTAGGTGCTGTCCCGGCATTACCTGGATTACCACTATAAGTTAATCCGGTAAAAATTTACCAGAAATACTTAGGCCTCAGATAATTTGTTTTATTTGAGGCCTTTAATTTCCTCGAAAGCCTAATCTGTTACTCCTTCATAAACATCCCGGCATTGCATGGATATTCGAGTGGTAATTAAAATTAAATGACTTCGATCAATGTAGATAAAGATTTATATAAAAGGGTTCTCAGGAGGCTGGAAAACAGCAAAGATACAATAAGCCTCTCCGAGGATTTTTCCATCGACCCGGATTTCTTCCTCCCGATATTAAATGACATATCAAGGGGAGTAGATTCACCGAATTACTGCCTTCTAAATGAATTTACAGATAATGATACGAAAAAAACAACTTATTTATCTGAACGCGCAGAATTCATTTTCTGTTCTATATACGAAACCCTCCAATCAGGGTTCGACCAAAACCTTTACGAGATTTTAGACATAAGAAGTGATGCCGGTATTGATGAGATCAGAAAAAAATGGTTTGAAATAACCGAGAAATATTCAGCTACCGGTAATACTAGTTCTATTGATCGAAAAAATATCAATCGTGCGTTTTATGTGTTGATCGATCCTGAAAAAAGAAGATCCTATGACACCAGACTTAATTCACAAAGACCTGTTTATATAAAAAATCCGGAATGCAGTAATGCCGGCAAAAAGGGGCATTTAATATTTCCGATTTTAATAATATTCGCCTTCGGTTTTATCTTTCAGCATTTCATCGGTTTTGCTCCGAACTGGAAAAACAATAAAGAACATGCAGACAGTAATACAGAGATATTTAATCACGAAAATAATAATATTGCTGAAAAAGATTTAAAAATTGGAGAAATCAAATCAAACAAGGCCATTCGGAGTGCAAGTAATAGTGATAAAAATTCGGTTACCAGATCAACAATAAGTGAAAAGTCAGAAAAAAATCCTGTAAATAAAAACAATATTAAAAAGCAAAGAGATAATTCGATTTTAATAGCCTCTGCTAATAAATTTAAATATGCGGAAAAGCAGGATAGCGAATATCCCAACAGCAAACCTGAATATAGCAATACCGAAGATCACAGCAAAACAGGAAAAGTTGGTTCCGGTGAAAATATAAAACCCCCTGTAAGGATTGATGAACTTCTTACCAAAAAGAATAAATGGAATTTAGAATACGGGCTTTCCTACACGAATATAGACAGTACATCTCAAACCGTGGAAATAATAGATCTGCCTGCATCTGGCGGGGAGACAATAACATTCCCGCTTATTGTGAACAGACAGGTTGATCAGGACATACTAATATCGACACTTAATCTCAGATACGGACTCAGGGATGATCTGGAAGTATTCGGTTTCACATCCATGTTTGCGAATTTCCTGAGAGTCTCGACAAACAACGATAATATCAAGGAAAAGGATAATGACTTCAATTTTAACTCTGCCGGAACCGGGGTAACCTATCGGCTTTTCAGTGAAAGTAGATATCCTGCCCTGCTCGCTACCGCAACTGTAAACATTCTTGATAATACCAATTTCGGCTCCTTCAAAAACTTTAATAAAGAAAAAACCACCGGGAATAGCGACGATCAGGACAATATGTACGGACTGGACCTGGAAGATGACTACCACTTGAACTATTTCAAAACGCTTTCATTCTCATTAACTTCATATTACAGTGCAGATCCTGTTGTATTTTTTCTGGAAGGGAAATATCTACAGAATTTCAAGAGGGAAAACAGTGTTAGTATAGATCCGGGGGAAGGGTTCTCTCTATCACCACAGGTCTTCTTTATCGCAAGTCCTTACCTGACACTAAGCTGGGGACTGAGGTTTTCACTCAGGGGTGCCGACAAGACAAACGGAGAAAGAATAAACTCACTACGTACAAGACTTTCGCCTCTTTTTGGAGTTTCCTATGAATTAAAGGATAATTTAATTTTTTCACTTGATGCCGAGTATGTAAACGACCCCGATTTCAACCGTGCGACTGCAGGTTTAAGACTGAACTATAATTTCTAGGCAATACCTTAATGAACCTATTTATATTATTGACGATATTTTTTTCGATTTATGTTCAACCCCTCATGGCAGGCGAGATTTCAATACCGCTGGATAAAACCGCGGTAAGAAAATCAATCAAAAGCTGGACCGAATTCAGGGATGAGAATGTCGTAAAACAGAAATATGATTACTCATGCGGAACTGCATCGCTGGCCACAATGCTAAGGTATTATTTCAAAAGAGATGTAACTGAAAAAGATATTTTAGAATACCTGTTAAGAAAAATTGCAAAAAATGCCGGATCCCGGAAAGCTCTTGAAAATAAAGATTTTGCGTTCTCTTTTAAAGACCTCGGTTCATATGCTGAACATATAGGCTACAAAGCGATAGGTATTGGTATGCCTATTGAGACTTTGAGAAGGCTTAAAGTCCCCGTTATTTTGTATCTCGAGACCAGGGAGTACCAGCATTTTACAGTGTTCAGGGGAATGGACGACCGTTTCGTGTATATGGCTGACCCATCTTTCGGTAACAGTAAAATAAGAATAGACAGGTTCAAAAAGTCTTTCTACACAAGAGATGACCTCGAATTCCCCGGAAAAGGTCTTGTGTTGATACCACAGGGAGAAAAGGGGAAATACGGAATTAAAAATAACTTCATGAAATCAGGCGAAGATTCTGACATGGTTTACACGGTTATCAAAAACGAAATTATAAACAATGCCGGCAAATAATTGTATCTCCCAAAACATAATTCAGTCATTTATAGAATATATTTACTAAATATTAAAATTGAAATTTGATTACATATCAGCATGTTGAACTACTTGAACATCAAAATAAAATTAATTTGATGTTTTGTTATTTGGTCATCAGACTTAATTTGTGATATATAAAACTAAATATTCGTTATCAGATTTCTGTAATTTACTTACTATAATTCAATTTAGGTAAATACCTGGTTTAAAACAGGTGAAATGAAATTTATCCATTTTGATTAACTGCAGGAAAGTTTCAATGCAGCAGACTTTTGTATAACAGAAGCTATCTTAAAACAAAGAGCGCTCAATGAATATTTATACAAAAAAAAGCAGTAATAAAGAGAAAAACTATAATGATTTAATAAAAAAAGGTTTTATAAAGTTCATAAATTATCCGGATATTATCTTGTTTTTACCGGTTTGTTTTATTTTATTCATAATATTAATGCCTATATCCTCAATGGCCCACGGTTTTGCAGGGAAACGTTTCTTTCCATCCACATTATCAGTTGAAGACCCGTTTGTTTCAGACGAGCTTTCCTTCCTGTTCGGTTATCTCGACGAAGGAGAAGAAAAAGCCTATGAATTCCCGGTAGAGTATTCAAAACGAATAACTCAAAATTTCGGGATTGGTATTGATGATTCATTTCTCATAACAGATCCGGATAGTGGTAGTACCGAGAGCGGATTCGGGAACCTCGGCCTGGGAGCTAAATACCAATTCCTTACTAACGGTCCGCATGAAACGATCCTGTCATTAGGTGTGGATGCAGAGATCGGAAATACAGGTGATAGCTCCGTAGGAGCAGATGATTTCACGACTGTTGTCCCATCCCTATATTTCGGCAAGGGATTCGGTGACCTACCCGATTCTCTAATGTATCTGAGGCCGTTTGCAGTAACAGGAGTAATAGGACCTGCATTTACTATCGATTCGGATGAACCTGATCGATTTGAGTATGGATTTACAATCCAATATAGCTTTCAGTACCTGGAATCCTTCGTTAAGGATATAGGAATTCCCAAACCACTGGATAAAACAATCCTTGTACTGGAATTCCCGTTTGAAACTGCGTTGAATCAGGGAGCAGGTGGTGAAACAGAAGGTTTTATCAATCCCGGTATAATCTGGATAGGTAATAAAATTCAACTAGGTCTGGAAGCCCAGATACCGGTTAACCATAACTCCGGACAGGGGGTAGGAGTACTGGCTCTGATTCACTTTTTTATTGATGATATATTTCCGAACAGCATCGGAAGCTCTGTATTCAAGTAGTATAATTCGATCATGAGACTGCCAACAATAATATTTGTCTTCACATCTTTTCTTATTTCCATGAGTTTTGCGACTTTATCCTGGGGTCATGCGTTTCCCGACCACTCAGACCCCGGGGTAGGGTCAAAGATCGATACTTCTCCGGACAGGGTACGCATATGGTTTAATAGCGAGCTTGAGGCCGAATTCAGCACAATTCGTGTTGAGGATTCGAATGAAAAGCAGGTTGACAAAGGAAATTGCCACGTTGACGAATCAAACCCGAAATTACTCGAAGTCGGTATTCCTGCACTTTCTCGGGGTACTTACCATGTCAAGTGGGTAGCAGTAGGGCGTGACGGACACAGAACTCAGGGAGATTTCAGTTTTACCGTTAAGTAGGAAAAGGTGATGCTGAATTCATTGCTAAACAGGTTCCCGACATTTATAGATATCATTGCTCTAATTACATGCACTGGTGCAATTTCTCTCAGATTATGGATTCCCGAACTTAACAGGAAAAACTACAAAGAGCCGTACACTACCATTTCTCAAAATCTCTGTAAACTTGTCGGTGTATGTATCTTACTATTAATTTGCAGCAGTCTTGTCCTGCTGGCTTTTCGTGCAGCCGAAATGAGCGGAAGCGAGTTAGCAGGGTCTCTCGCATTTATTTCTCCTGTACTGTTCAAAACACATTATGGTTCAGTTTGGATAATACGGACAGGGGCATTACTGGTTTTATGTGCATGCTGGTGGTCCGGCAAAAGTAAAGAAAGCCAGCTAAAATACGCAATAGTAATGTTTATGGCTGCATGTGTTGTGGCAGCCGGGAGGTCTGCGACAGGCCACGCTGCAGACTCGGGAGATTTCACAACTCCTGAATTTTTTGACTGGATTCATATCATGTCAGCATCAATATGGGCAGGAGGACTTATAGCAATTACAACTGCTGTAATGCCGGCTTTAGTAAAGAGACCGGAACAACGGAACAAAGTAGTTTCAGCGATTGCTTTAAGGTTTACAACTGTTGCCCTTGTATCGGTTTTATTAATTTTAGTTTCAGGAATTTTTAACACGTGGTACGAAATTGGCAGCCTTCAGGCATTAATTGATTCTCCCTACGGTCGGTTCGTCACAGCAAAAATCATTATTATGATGATGCTTATAGCCCTGGGTGCTACTAACAGGTATTCAAGCATACCTTCACTACGAAAATGGCAAAATAAATCATTTATAACCAGATCCGGCAAATCTTATGAAAGTGTAAAAGGAGTTAGAATCGGTAAAGAAGAATCAGACATAGGTACTATCTGTTCAGGACTGATTCGAAAGATCAGAGCCGAAGCATTACTGGTATTAGTTGTAGTTGTTCTAACTGCTTTTTTGCTTAACCAAATACCACCGAGGCATCTTCATGCACCAGGAAAAATACATATGACAAACAATTTCGGTACGGTAATATACGGAACAAGGAATAAATAATCGGTATGAAACAATCTGTATTCTCATAGTCAGACTATTTCGTCCGTTGTACGTCATATATCCACAAGGATAATTATTCATTGAATCAGTAATCGTTTTCAATCTATAATCAGCATAATGATTTTTAACTCTTCCCTGTTGAATGGAATCTATTTTACATTTAAGGGAATTAATAATGACCGGGTGGCGTTTACATGAATAAGGAGCGAATGACAGCATTCAGTGACGGCGTAATTGCGATCATTATTACCATCATGGTTCTGGAATTGGAAGTACCCCACGGTTCGGAACTTGTAGAGCTTCGTCCTGTATTGCCGGTATTCCTGAGTTATATAATGAGTTTCGTCTATCTTGGAATTTACTGGAACAACCACCATCATTTACTCCAGGCAGTAAACAAGGTCAACGGAAAGATCCTCTGGGCAAACCTTCATCTTCTCTTCTGGCTTTCTCTTATACCATTCGTAACAGGGTGGATAGGCGAGAATGAACTTAAAACATGGCCGGCTGCACTATACGGGATCGTCTTGCTGGGAGCTGCGATCGCATATTTTGTCCTAACCAAATGTCTTATCGCTCATCATGGTAAGAACTCCGTTATCGCAAAAGCTATAGGAAGGGGTTTCAAAGACAGTTTGTCCGTTGTTATTTATGTGCTCGCTATCCTGCTTTCTTTTCTAAACCCGTGGATATCGGTTGCACTATATATAATTGTCGCAATTATGTGGTTCACACCTGACCCGAGGATAGAAAAGAATTTAAGATAGGTACATTGAACATAGTAAATAAAAACATTCAAAACGGTGAATTACGGTACAATATATTTTTATTACATTTTTACAGGAGAAACAGATGCCTGACATAACAGAAATTGCTGAAGACGTTTACCGCATTTCGATATATGTAAAGGATTTTGATATGCAGTTCAATCATTTTATTGTTAAAGATGATGAACCACTACTCTATCACACGGGAATGAGAAAAATGTTTCCGCAAATGCATGAACTTGTTTCAAAAATTATAGATCCTAAAAAGATCAGGTGGATAAGCTGGAGCCATTTCGAAGTTGACGAGGTTGGCGGTCTTAACCATTGGCTCGAGGCTGCTCCTAAAGCCCAGCCGGTTTGCAGTGTTGTTGGTGCACTGGTCAACCTTAATGATTTCTCTGACAGAACACCCAGGGGACTAGCGAAAGGTGAAAAGTTTGAAACCGGGAAATACAGCTTCAGTTATCATCCCACACCCCATTTACCGCACGGATGGGATGCAGGAATGCTGTTGGAGGAGAAGAACGGGATACTGTTCTGCTCAGACCTGTTTCATCAGGTAGGCAATGTTGAGCCAATGGTAAATTCCGACCTGATACTTGAAAGAACACACAATGCGATCGAGGGTTATCAGTCCGGGCCTCTTATGGATTACGTTCCATACACGAATAACACAAAAAGACTCTTGAACGAGCTTGCCGACCTTAAACCTAAAAAGCTTGCCATTATGCATGGATCCAGTTTTGAGGGTAACGGAGAGAATATGCTCAGGAGACTT
>Ga0102952_1000134_pt1 | contig 36522 bp, 30 predicted proteins | sample SalPon2A_C_D1_MG_FD_78506 | JGI IMG/M metagenome (GOLD analysis project Ga0102952, IMG submission 78506) | Soil microbial communities from South San Francisco under conditions of wetland restoration - Salt Pond MetaG R2A_C_D1_MG | ecosystem: Environmental > Terrestrial > Soil > Wetlands | place... | reverse complement strand
TATGGGGTTTCCCGGCCATATTAATCTGACTGGCACTCGCCGGTTTTTTTGGCCGCTCTGTCGCGGGGGTTGTTGGCTAAGCGTCAGTTTCTCTATGGTTACGTGATAGAGGGGCTTATTAATGGGGTTTCCAACCCCGCCCCGTTTCAAGTTATACCCTCTTGGCGAAAAAAGCTTGCAATTTTCCGAACCACGTCTTATTCTTTTGTTACCCATCAGATGCTTTTCGCCGAGGGTAGGGGTTTGCCAACCCCGCCCCGCTTTAAGTTATCCCCTGGAAGTGTAAAATGCTTGCAGTATCCGGATCCTGTCTTCTGTTTTTTTGTAGGCATCACATGTTTCCGGCCAATCCCCCGGGGATTGCCAACCCCGCCCCGTTTCAAGTTATACCCTCTTGGCGAAAAAAGCTTGCAGTTCCGGGACCCAATCCTGAATTTAATAATTGACCATTGCATATTTTCGGCCAATCCCCCGGGGTTTGCCAACCACGCCCCGCTACAAAATTATGCCCTCCTGCTGTAAAAAACGTGCATCAAAAGAAGTCTTTCTATTAACCACTAATCAATGCGCCCTGCCGTTGCCTAAAAGGAGGCGGGATTTACGAAGTGTCCTGCCCGGCGGCCCCGATCTTCTCTCATTAATTCGGGGAAGTACCCTCCCCGGACCTTCCCTGAACCTGCTGCCTTATGCCCGGATAATTTTACCCGGGGGTTTCCCACCCCGCCCCGCTTCAAGTTATGCCCTCTTGGCGAAAAAAGCTTGCAGTTTCCGGATCCTTTCTTTTGTCTATTGTAGCCATGATATATTTCGGGCCAATCCCCTGGGGTTTCCAACCCCGCCCCGCTTCAAAATTATGCCTTCCTGCTGTAAAAAACTTGCGGCAAGGGAACCTGTTTCTGGTCCCTTCGGAAGCCTTCCATATCCCTGACACTATCCCGGGGCTTGCAATTATTTGCAGTATGCGGCGGCAACGGGCCGGTGTGGCGCCTGGCCAGAAAGGGCAGCCCGGTGAATCTCATTGAAATATAAGGCATCGCATTCCTCCGTGCTGCTGTACCCGTTCGGCGATTATCACACGGCTCTAATTAAATGTTATTTTAAGGCGGATTCCGGGCAGATCAATAGGGCCTTAAGCACCTGCTTTCGTATATTTGTTTTCTACAATCAATCCATCAAAATATAGCACCCATGAGTATCATCCTAGACATACACGCAAGACAAATCTTTGATTCCCGCGGCAACCCCACCGTTGAGGTAGATGTTATTACTGAAAACGGAGCCCTCGGAAGGGCAGCTGTACCTTCCGGCGCTTCCACAGGGGAACATGAGGCGGTTGAGCTCCGGGATGGGGGTAAGGCCTATATGGGCAAAGGGGTGCTGCAGGCCGTTAAAAATGTCAACGAGATCCTGGCGGAACAGATCCGGGGGATGCTGGTGTTCGAACAAAACGAGATCGACCAGAAAATGATAGCCCTGGACGGCACCCCGAATAAATCCAAGATCGGAGCCAATGCCATTCTGGGTGTTTCGCTGGCCGTAGCAAAGGCGGCCGCCAATGAATTGGGGATATCCCTCTACCGCTACGTCGGCGGGGTGAGTGCCCATACGCTGCCTGTGCCCATGATGAATATCATCAACGGCGGATCCCATTCCGATGCCCCCATCGCATTCCAGGAATTCATGATCATGCCGGTAAAGGCAAAGACCTTCACGCATGCGATGCAAATGGGGACCGAGATCTTCCACCATCTCAAAAAGGTTTTACACGATCGCGGGCTGAGTACAGCCGTAGGGGACGAAGGTGGTTTTGCGCCTACCCTTGAGGGGACGGAGGACGCCCTGGATACTATCGGCGAGGCCGTGGCCAATGCGGGCTACAAACTGGGCGATACGGTCATGATCGCCCTGGATTGTGCTTCCGCCGAATTTTATGTGAACGGGAAGTATGATTATAGCAAATTCGAAGGAGATAAGGGTGCGGTGCGAAGTTCCCGGGAACAGGCGGAATATTTGGCTGAACTGTGTGCCAAATACCCCATAGTGTCCGTAGAGGACGGCATGGATGAGAACGATTGGGAAGGCTGGAAACTGCTGACGGAAAAATTAGGCAAGAAGGTGCAGTTGGTGGGGGACGACCTTTTTGTGACCAACGTGGAACGCCTGTCCAGGGGCATTGAAGAAGGGATCGCGAATTCCATCCTTATAAAAGTAAACCAGATCGGGACACTTACAGAGACCATCGCGGCGGTGAATATGGCCAAAAATGCCGGTTACACCACGGTGATGTCCCATCGATCCGGTGAAACCGAAGACAATACGATAGCCGACCTGGCGGTGGCCCTCAACACGGGTCAGATCAAAACCGGTTCTGCTTCCCGCAGCGACCGGATGGCCAAATACAACCAATTGCTCCGGATTGAAGAGGAATTGGGCACCACGGCCTTCTATCCCGGGGAGAAGGCATTTAAGATTTCAGGCTGATCCCGAAAGGCGAAACCGGGGTCCCGGAGGCTATCGGCTATTGGTTCTTACCCGGCCACTAAACAGGCTTGCCCTTATCCTGGGAATGCCTGCCCGCTTACCCCGGGATGTACCTATTCCGAATTTCCTGAGCCCTTCTAACTAAAATTGCAGATTGCATGAATACCTTTCTTTTTGTAGCTGCCGAAAATGACGCTATCGCCGACTGTAAGGCAGGAGGAATGGGAGATGTGGTACGGGATGTCCCCAGACAGATATCCGCCCGGGGCGACAAGGCCCACGTAGTAGTGCCTTCCTATTCCAGACTCCATAAAAACGGGGTTTTTATCTCGCATTTAAACTTTAAGCTCAGGGGGATTCCCTATCAGGCCGAACTGTATGAAATAGCCCCGAAGAAAGACTTTCCCCATCTAACCCATTATGTGATCCACCACCCGGAAATCCAGGCTGGGGATATTGCACATATGTACCATAATGACCCTGAGGAACCTTTTTACACGGATGCGATCAAGTTTTTTATTTTTTGCACGGCTGTGGCCGAAGCGGCGAAACAAGGTGAATTCGGGCAAATAGATATAATACATCTGCACGACTGGCACACCAGCCTGTTGCTTTTCCTCAGGAAATACCATCCGCGATACAGTTTCCTGAATAAAATGCGTGTGGTGTATACCATCCACAACCTGGCTATCCAGGGGATCAGGCCGATAGAGGCGAATTATTCCTCCCTTGCCAACTGGTTCCCGGGGCTGACCTATGACCCAAAGGACCTGGTTGATTACCGCTACCCGGATTGTTTTAACCTGATGGCTATAGGCATCCGCCTGGCCGATGCCGTACACACGGTCTCGCCGTCGTACAAGGAGGACGTGATACAGCCCAGTTCCCCTCCCGAATTCATCGGTGGGGAGGCCCTGGAATCCGACCTGATAGCGGCCGACAGTGAAGGCCGCCTTCACGGGATCCTCAATGGGGCCAATTATCTGAACATACGGAAAGCCGCGCCTGATGCCCTGTTCCAAAACACGATACGTGCGATATTCGGGTGGCTACAGGAAGAATCCAAGAAATACAAAGCTGATTTTTTAGCTCATACGGGGGAAAAGGTTGTCGGCCTGTTATCCAACCGCCCCGCCTTTATATGTTCGAGTGTAGCCCGACTCACCGAACAGAAATTTTATTTTTTCAAGAGGAGCCCCGAAGTGCTCAGGGAGATCCTGCGGCGGCTGGAAAAGGTAAACGGCATCTTCATACTCCTCGGTACCGGGGCTCCGGATTATGAACGCCTTTTCCGGGAGATCAGCTATAGCCACCGGAACTTTATTTTTACCAACGGCCAGTCCGAAGAAGTAATTGATTCCCTCTATCAGGAAACCGACCTTTATTTTATGCCCAGTCAGTTTGAACCCTGCGGGATCAGCCAGATGCTTGCGATGCGCAATGGCACCCCCTGCCTGGTGCACCATACCGGCGGACTGAAGGATACCGTCCTGCACGGGGTTACAGGTTTTTCGTTTGACGGGGCCAGTTACGAAGAAAAGATCGGGAATATGCTGCGGGTCTTTGACGAGGCTATGAACCTGTTTTTTGAAGACCCGGAGGCCTGGAAGGATATCCAGGAGAGGGCCCGGGCCAAGCGCTTTACCTGGGAAAAATCGGTCGCGGAATATTACCGGAAACTCTACGCTTTACCGGTCAATTGAGCAGCTCTGTTAATAAACCCATAAATCCAATTGGTGAATTGTTAAGATCCTTCGATTTTTCTTAAATTTATGGATTCACTAACAGATACCAAAAACGCCTATATGTCTGAGAAAGCTATACTTGAATACGAAGGAAAGAAATACGAATTCCCGGTGGTAAAGGGAACGGAGAATGAACTGGGGATCGACATAAATACGCTTCGTTCGGTTAGCGGTATGATTACCCTGGACCCGGGTTTTAAAAATACCGGCTCCTGTGAAAGTGCCATAACTTTTCTCGATGGCGAAAAAGGAATCCTGAGGTATAGGGGCTATTCCATAGAAGAGCTGGCCGCCGAGGCCGATTTTCTGGAAGTGTCCTACCTCCTTATTTTCGGGGAATTACCGAATAATGAGCAGCTTGAGAAATTCCACAAAGACATCAAAGCCGAGTCCCATGTGGATGAGGAAATGAAGAAAATCCTGGATGGGTTCCCGAAATCGGCCCATCCGATGGGCGTATTAACCTCCCTTACCAGCGCCCTCATCGCCTTCAACCCGTCTTCGGTAAATGTTTCTTCCGAAAAGGATATGTACCATGCCATCATCCGGATCCTGGCCAAATTTCCTGTGCTGGTGGCCTGGACCTTGCGCAAACGAAAAGGGCTGCCGCTGGATTACGGCGACAATTCCCTGGGGTATGTGGAGAATATCCATAAGATGATGTTTAAGAAACCAAACGAGGAGTACAGGAAAAACCCGGTACGGATTGAAGCACTGGACAAGTTATTGATCCTCCATGCAGATCACGAACAGAATTGTTCCACCTCCACGGTACGCATCGTAGGTTCCTCCCATGCCGGACTTTTTGCCTCCCTATCCGCGGGAATCGCCGCCCTCTGGGGCCCGTTGCACGGGGGGGCCAACCAGGCGGTACTGGAAATGCTGGAAGCCATAGATGCCGATGGGGGTGACACCGAAAAATATATGGCCAAGGCCAAAGACAAGGACGACCCGTTCCGCCTGATGGGCTTCGGGCACCGGGTGTACAAGAATTTCGACCCCCGGGCGAAAATTATCAAGAAAGCGGCTGATGAAGTATTAGGAGACCTTGGAATTGAAGACCCCATCCTGGAGGTCGCGAAAGGGCTTGAAAAAGTGGCTCTGGAGGATTCCTATTTCGTTGAACGGAAGCTTTATCCCAATGTCGATTTCTACTCTGGTATCATCTACCGGGCCCTGGGGATCCCCACTGAGATGTTCACCGTCATGTTCGCCCTTGGCCGCTTGCCCGGCTGGATCGCCCAGTGGAGGGAAATGCGCCTGCGAGGCGAGCCTATAGGCAGGCCCAGGCAGATTTATGTCGGCGCGAACAGCAGGCCATTCGTCCCGCTTAAGACAAGGAAATAACTGCAGGCACAGCCCATGCTTCACCTGAATATTCAGAATGAGACTGCCCCCCTCAAGGCGGTGCTGCTCGGTACTGCCGAAAGTTGCGGGCCGGTACCCAGCCCTGAGGCAGCCTACGACCCCAAATCCCTCGAACACATCCTGGCCGGCACCTACCCGCTGGAAGCGGACATGGTCCGGGAAATGGATGCTTTTGAAAAAGTACTCAGGAAACATGGGGTGGAGGTGTACCGGCCTGAGGTACTCAAAGATTGCAACCAAATTTTCTCCCGGGACATCGCCTTCGTGATCGGGGATAAATTGATCAAGGCCAATATCCTGCCGGAACGGGAGAAAGAAGTGGAGGCGATCCTTCACGTACTGGACGACATCGCCCCGGAAAATGTCCTGACCCCCCCGGTGGAGGTCCACGTGGAAGGAGGCGATGTCATGCCCTGGAATGAGTATATTTTCGTGGGCACCTATACCGCACCCGATTATCCGCAATACATCACCGCCCGGACAAACAAGGCCGCAGTGGACTACCTTCAAAAGATGTTTCCGCAAAAAAAAGTGAAAGCCTTTGAGTTGCGGAAATCCAACACCAATGCCTACGAAAACGCCCTGCACCTCGACTGTTGTTTCCAGCCAGTAGGTACGGACAAAGCCATCCTCCATAAAAACGGGTTCCTGGTGGAAGAGGAGTACCAGTGGTTGGTGAATTATTTTGGTAGGGATGCCATCTTCGAGATCAGCAAGGAGGAGATGTACATGATGTTCAGTAACATTTTTTCCATCTCCCCCACAGTGATCGTATCCGAAAAGCACTTCACCAGGCTTAACGACTGGCTTCGCGCACAGGGATTTACGGTTGAGGAGATTCCCTATGCCGAGATCTCCAAACAGGAAGGGTTGCTGCGCTGCAGCACCCTGCCTCTTATCAGGGAATAGGCCGGGTTACAGGAATAATGCCGTAAGGATGTCGGTCTGTATATTTTCAGCTTTTTTGCGGATTGGCGAATCCATCATGGTGTTGAAATTGGTTGCCATGAAGACATATGAATCCAATTCCGGAAGGTACATCAGCACACAACCGGCACCGATCCCTCCTCCCGAATGCCCGATCCCGTAGGTGACATCCAGATTGTAATAGGTAAGCCCGAAGCCATATCTCGGCTCTCCGGCTTCATTTTTAACCCATTGTTCCATCAATTTAAGGCTGCCCGGCTGCACCAATTTACCCTCCATCAGTCCTTTCAAAAAGAATAGGGCATCTTTGGTTGAGGCCACAAGGCCGTCGTCTCCCTTCATGGACGCTACGTTTGCCCTTTGGAGTTTGGAAACGTCTGCCGGCAGGCCTTCAAGCAAGACATCCCAGTACGAGTCTACCAGCTTCATGTCATTCTGGTAATTAGCCCTGGTCAGGTAAAAGGTGGATGTCAGGTGCAGTTTCTCCAGGATCTCCTTATTAACGAATGCGACATGGTCTCCCGTAACCGCATCGGCCACCAGTGAAAGTACCTCATAATTGGTATTTCGGTACCGGTACTTACTTCCCGGCTCAAACTCAAGCGGTTTCCCCCCGATATACGAAAGTAATTCTCGAACGCTCAGGACGGTAAGCGGGTCCTGGATTATCCTGGAAACGAGGAGGGGATCCGTATTATATTCGGCAAGGCCCGAAGTATGATTCAGCAGCATCCGGAGCGTAATTTTGTCGCTGCCCGCAATGGAGGTCAGCCAGGGCTCCTTTACATAATTGGTAACCGGATCATCAAGATCCAGTTTCCCGCGTTCATATAGCATCATAATAACAACTGCCATATAGGTCTTGCTCACGCTTTGAAGGTAATGAAGGTGCTCATTGGTCAGGGGGATCTGCTTTTCTACGTTGGCATAGCCTTCCGAATGCGCCCAAAATCCTGTTTTTGGCGAGTAAACGGCCACGGCAGTGCCCGGAAGTCCCATGGCCACGTATTTTTTAAGGACCTTAACTATCGCCTCTTTGCGCTCCTGTGGGAAGGAATCGGTTTCCTGGGATAGCGCCTGCATCCCGGTCAGGCACAGCAATACCATGGATATAAAATATTTCTTCATCTGATTTGATTTTAGATTTGATCGCAAATATCGGGGGACACCTTCTATCCATTGACGCATGGAAAGGCTTAATTCTGTGAACTGTACCGATTTCCATGCTGGAATGTCGTGTATGCATATCACGAAGGCTGAACTGCAGCCCGGAACCAGGTTTTGAACCCGGGTGCACTGAGCCTGCTCACCGTGATGGTTTCGTGGACCATCAGGTCATCTGCCAGGCGTACCTGCAACTTGCCGTTAGCCCCTTTCCGATAGCCCCTGATGGCATTTCGATGGGCAATAAACCGGCGGTTAAGCCTGAAGAAGTCTTCTTCGGGGAGTCCGGGGACCAATTTGTTCAGGGAACGGTCCAGAATAAAAGATTTGTTATCCGAAGTTCTGAGATTGGTCACCCCCTCATCTACAAAAATCAGCAGGATCTCCTCAAATGGCACTTTCCGGATGGTATGGCCCAATTGCACTTCAAATCCCTGGGATCTGAGCGACCGGTCTTTCTGACGGAGCTGCTGTGTCAGGGTCCATTGATGGTGGAGGTACATGGAAATATAAATGCCATTGATCACAAGGATCCAGATAAAGAAGATAAAAAGGTTATAGGTATAAAAGTTAGAAGGGAGGGGTTTATCGCCGAATAAAGCATTTATGCCTTCTGTGGCGAGGATGATAAAGCCCTGGACTACCAGGTTGGTGAGGATCAGCTGTACGGCGATCCTCTGGGCAAATGCCTTTTGGTACGGCATTTTCCTGTCGAGCCATAGGACGATTTCCCGTAAGAGCCACCAGGATATATACCCCTGGGCGGTATCTATGAGATAAGTGGTCCTGGTATACCAGTCCCATCGGATATGGGAGTAGGTAAGATGGTAGTTGATGCTGTTGATCAGGGGGATTAATATCAGCCCCAGGAGGACATCCCTGTATTTACCAAGGTACCGCAACCGCATGGCATGGAATTTTTATTAAAGATACCTTATGATCCGATTTGTTGCAAAATGACACTTGAAATAGCTAATTTTGCCCTCCTATGGAGCAAGGAAAAAGGCAGATCACAAATACGATCCTCATGGTTCGGCCAGTGCGTTTCCGAATGAACGAGCAAACGGCGGTCAATAATTTCTTCCAGGAAGACCTGGCCCTGAAGAACCAGGAGATCAACGCCATGGCCCAGAAAGAATTCGATGCTTTTGTGGACGTTTTGAGGGGCCGCGGGGTGCATGTGATCGTGGTAAACGATACTCCCGAGTCTGATACGCCTGACTCCATTTTCCCAAATAACTGGAATTCCTTCCATCAAGATGGTACCGTGGCGCTCTACCCCATGTTTGCAGAGAACCGGAGGAAGGAAAGGCGGGAAGATATCCTGGAAGTCCTTGAAAAGGAAGGCTTTGTCATCGAATCCATAATGGACTATACCAGTGCGGAAGCAGACGGCCATTTCCTGGAAGGGACCGGCAGCATCGTAATGGACCGGGTGAACCGGCTGGCCTACTGCTCCCTGTCTGACCGTGCCGATGAAGGCCTCTTTATTGAATTTTGCGAGGATTTTGAATACACGCCGGTGATCTTCACGGCCTACCAGTCTGTTGACGGGCAAAGAAAACCCATTTACCACACCAACGTGGTGATGTGCCTGGGAGAACAGCTTGCCGTCATCTGCCTCGACGCCATTGACGACCGAAAGGAGCGGAAAAACGTGGTTCAGCACCTCATGCGCAGCGGGAAGGAGATCGTGGCCATCACCGAAGGGCAGTTGCATCACTTTGCAGGGAACATGCTGCAGGTTATTGGCACAGATGGCAGCCGCTTCATGGTTATGAGTTCCGCCGCCTTTAACTCATTGACCGATTCCCAGATAAAAACCATCCGAAAGTATGGAGACATCCTCCACAGCCCGCTGGATACCATTGAATCCTGCGGGGGTGGCAGCGCCCGCTGTATGATGGCAGAAATCTTCCTCCCGGGGGCATAGCCTGAACAATAACATTTCACCCTTCCCGTATCTTCCTGCGGATCACATCCCTTAAAAACACACCCGCCATAACCACCATAAAAAAAGAAAATGGCAGGGAAGTAATGATCAGCAATTTCTGGGCGGCTACGAGCACGTCGATCTCAGGATTGACATTGGCCAGGACGAGCAGCGCCAGGGTTGCGACGAATATCAAAACCGACCAGATGAGGCGGTGGCGCTTGCTGGGATCCTTCCTGCCACCATCGGTAAACATACTCAGCACAAAAATGGCCGAATCCACCGAGGTGACTAAAAACCCGATGAGCAATACCAGGCTGAGCCCATTCAGGAGGCTCGCCGGGGGGTATTGTCCAAGGAAAACGAAGAGGGAGGAGAATACATTGCCGAACTGCCCCTGGTAACTCCCCCATGAACGGATCATCGCGAAAGCGGAACTCCCGAAGACCGAAAACCAGAAAAACGTTCCCAGCGAAGGAATGATGAGCACCCCCAGGAGCAACTGCCTCAGCGTCCTTCCCCTGGAAATACGGGCGATAAAAATGCCTGTAAAAGGGGCCCATGCCAGCCAGAAAGCCCAGTAGTAGAAGGTCCAGTCAGTAAGGAAGGCAATCCCGGGGTTAAAGGGCTCCATGGCCAGGCTCATGGGCACAAAATCCAGGAGGTAATGGCCGAAGGCACTCAACAGGTTGCCGAAAACAGGCCCTATATCCCCCAGGAGGAATACATACCCCAACAACAGCAGGGTCAGCACAATGTTGTACTTTGACAGGATCTTGATCCCCTTGTCGACCCCCTGCCAGGCCGAAACAAAAGCCATTCCCGAAATAATGAAGGCCAGGAGCAGGGAAACCCAGAAGCCGAGTTTTATGTCCGCCAGGTGGTTGATTCCCCCATGTATTTGGGCCGTTCCCAGGCCAATGGCGGCGACCAGCCCGAATACCGTGGTGAGGATGGTTAGGCAATCTATTCCGTTCCTGGCCAGTTTGCTCTTAATGGTGCTTTCTACGGATGCACTGACTTTCACCTTCCGCCGGTTCACGAACAGCGCATGCCCGACCACCATGGCAAACAAAGCATAAAAGGCCCAGGCGGTAAACCCCCACTGATAGAAGGTATATTCCAGGGCGAGGACTTCCGGTTGCAGGGAAGAAGGGTAAGGGGGATGTTGCAGCATATATACCGGTTCCTGTACGGCGCGCAGCAGGATCCCGGCACCCATCCCGGCGCTGTAGAGCATGGCCGTCCAGGCCCAGAGCGAATGTTCGGGTTTTTTGTCATTTCCGAGACGGATACTCCCGACTGGGGAGAAGGCCAGGCCCAGCAGCAGGATCACACATCCCAAACCGAGGTAGAGGTAAAAATAGCCGAAATGGTTGCGAACCCAGAGGGAAGCCGTTTCAATAGCCTGGTAACTTGGTCCTGTGGCGAAAATTACGATGATGGAAAATAGAAACAGGATCCCAACGGAGAGAAAGAGCAGGTTATTCTTGCGTAAAAGTTCAGGCGTTTTGATAGGCTTTGGGTTTTGTGCGGGCAATCCGGCGGATCATTCCTTCAAATATAAAATAATGAAAGGGCCACATGCTGTACCAGTAGAGCCGGCCACGGAGCCCTTTGGGCCTGAAGGTGGCCGTTTGGTGCAGCGTTTTGTTCTCGTCCAGCCTGAATTCCAGCCAGGCTTCCCCGGGGAGCCTCATTTCCGCAAATAAGAGCAGCCTTTTCCGTTTCTTGTCGGCCAGGAGTACCCGCCAGAAATCCAGGGCATCGCCTGCAAAGATCTTGTTTGGGTGGGTGCGCCCCCTGCGCAGGCCTACCCCGCCGTTGAGCTTGTCGAGGAACCCGCGGATCTTCCATAGCCAATTCCCGTAATACCAGCCATTAGAGCCGCCAATCTGCCAAATATTGTGGAGGACTTCTTCTTCGTTGGCAACGGCAATTTGCTTTTTATCGGTCAGGACCCCGTATTTCGGGACCTGAATGTATTTTTCAAGGTTTTTTTGAAATCGGCCGCTCACCATACTGTCTTTCCAGGAGCTGAGGACGAGGTTTTGTTCGATTTTTTTAAATGCCATTTCAATAGCTTCCTCGTAAGTATGGGTCTCTATACCTAATAAATCCTGCAACCGGCTGTCCCTTGCAACGACTTCCATTTTCATGCTGTCTACCAGGTTGACGGCCAGTTTATAGGAAGTTGAGGTAACAAAATAAAGCCAATACGAGGAAAGTTTGGGGGTCATAACCGGCACGGTCAGGATCCAGTTTCGAAAGCCCCGTACCCGTGCGTAGCCCTTGAGCATGTCCCGGTAAGTTAAGATATCCGGCCCGCCGATATCAAAGGATTCGTTATAGGTATCTTTAACTCCGATCACCCCGGTCAGAAATTGGATTACATCCCGGATGGCGATCGGTTGTGTCCGGGTACGTACCCAGCGCGGCGTGATCATTACCGGCAGTTTTTCACAAAGGTCGCGGATGATTTCAAAAGAAGAACTTCCCGAGCCCACGATGATCCCTGCCCGGAGGACCGTTACATTATACCCCCCGCTATACAGGATCTCTTCTACGTTTTTCCGGGACCGGAGGTGTTTGGAGAGGGTATCCGAATTGACCATGCCACTGAGGTAGATCACCTGCCGGACCCGGGTCTCCTTCATATACCTGTTGAAATTATGGGCGGATCGTGCTTCCATCTGGTCGAACTCCCCGGTGGAGGCACTCATGGAGTGGATCAGGTAAAAGGCCACGTCGATATCCACGGGAAGCAGCTGATGCTCCGGTTCCTGTAGAAAATCGATTTCCACAACCTCAAGTCTTTCGCGGGTTTCGTGATCCACGGACAGGCGCTTCCGGTCGCGTACGGCACAAACCACCTCATGGCCCTCATCGAGCAAATGCGGCAACAACCTTAATCCGATGTATCCGTTCGCGCCGGTCAGCAGGATTTTCATAGGTCTTCAATGGACGTTGGGGCATTATCCGCCCGGTAATCAAGCAACTTCCTGAAAAATTTCCGGATTGGCTGCCGGTCTGTTCGCACTTTGATATAATGGTGGTCCACATAGATAGAATAAACAGAGGCCTCCCCTTTATGAATTTGCAGTTTGTAATAGGGGATCACCAGGGCGAAAGTTTCCAGGAGGGAGCGGAATCTGACGATGATGCCCGAAGGGCGAAGTTCTACATTGCAGCAATCAACATTGTTATCGAGGATAAGCAAGTTTCGGATTTCGATGCTGGTTTCCGTGATAAACAGTTTGGGTGACCCTATTCCGCCCATCGCCCACCGTTCCTTTAGGGAAAAGGGCTTCCCAACGGCCTCGTCTACCTTCCTGGTAATGTCCCGGTTGTTATAGGATACATTTACGAGCATGTGCTATCGGTACTATCGATTCATTCCCCTAAGGTAACGAAATCGACACGGACCATGAAACCCGGAACTGCTTATGCGGATCGCATGAAAAATGCTTAGTTTTGCTCCTTCAATTAAACGGTATTATGAACCTGCAGGAATTGCTCAAGGAGAAAGTGGAGGCAGCGGTGAAGGCAGAATTTGGCCAGACCCTTCCTTCCCTGGAATTTCAGCCCACCCGCAAGGATTTTGAAGGGGATATCACTCTGGTGCTTTTTCCCATGTTGCGATATATCAAGGCGAAACCGGAACAGATCGGGCAACAGATCGGCAGTTACCTGGAACGGGAAGTGGACGCGATAGCAGGCTTCAATGTCATCAAGGGCTTCCTGAACCTGGTGGTGAGCGATTCCTATTACCTGGATTTTTTTAAAGCCGTCCGAACCCGTGAGGATTATGGAAGGGTAGCTGAAACTTCCGGGGAGGCCATAATGGTTGAATATTCCTCTCCCAATACCAACAAACCCCTACACCTGGGGCATATCCGCAACAACCTGCTGGGCTATTCCGTGGCCGAGATCCTGAAGGCTTCCGGGAAAAAAGTGTACAAGACCCAGATCATAAACGACCGGGGGATCCATATCTGCAAAAGCATGCTGGCCTGGCTAAAATTCGGGAACGGGGAGACCCCCGAAAGCGCAGGGATGAAAGGGGATGCCCTGGTTGGGAAGTACTACGTGGCTTTTGACAAGGTTTTAAAAGAACAAATTTCCCAGCGTGTGGAGCTGGGGATAGGGAAGGAAGAGGCAGAACGGGAAGCCCCCATCCTGCTGGAAGCACAGGAGATGCTCAGGAAATGGGAATCCGGGGATGCGGAAACCGTCGCTTTGTGGGAAAAGATGAATAGCTGGGTATACGAGGGGTTTAACGAGACCTACCGCAAGCTGGGGGTTGATTTTGACAAACTCTACTACGAAAGTGACACATACCTGCTTGGGAAGGATGTGGTGGCGGAAGGCCTTAAAAAGGGAGTCTTTTACCGCAAAGAAGATGGCAGCGTCTGGATCGACCTCAGGGATGAGGGGTTAGACGAGAAGATCGTTCTCCGTTCGGATGGCACGGCGGTATATATGACACAGGATATAGGCACTGCTATCCAGCGCGTAGCAGACTTCCCGGATATCACCGGGATGGTATACACGGTAGGCAACGAACAGGATTACCATTTCAAGGTCCTTTTCCTTATCCTCAAAAAACTCGGGTATTCCTGGGCCGAAAACCTGTACCACCTGAGCTATGGCATGGTAGACCTCCCAGGGGGTAGAATGAAGAGCCGGGAGGGTACGGTGGTGGACGCGGATGACCTGATGGATGAAATGACACAGACGGCCAGGGCGATCTCCCAGGAACTTGGGAAGCTGGAAGATTTCGACGATAGCCAGAAGGAAAACCTGTACCGCCTCATCGGACTGGGGGCCCTCAAATACTTTATCCTGAAGGTAGACCCCAGGAAGAAGATGCTGTTCGACCCCGAAGAATCGGTGGATTTCCAGGGCAATACCGGGCCATTTATTCAATACACCTACGCGCGGATCCAGTCGATACTAAGAAAGGCACCACAGGAAAGTATACAAGGCGAAATCCCCGCCAAGCTCGTTCTGCATGCCAAGGAAAAGGAATTGTTGAAGTACCTGGAGCTTTACCCGGAGACGGTTCAGCTTGCTGCAGAAAATTACAGTCCGGCCCTGATCGCGAATTATGTATATGAGCTCGTCAGGGAATTCAATTCCTTTTATCAGCAGGTGCCCATCCTGGGCGAGCCGGAAACCGGGGTCACGGCATTCAGGGTTCAGCTTTCCGCCAAGGTGGGGGAGGTGATACAGTCTGCTTTTGCCCTGCTCGGTATAGAAGTGCCGGATCGTATGTAGCTAGAATTGTATCCTGAAGCTTAGGTTGGGCGTCAGGCCCAGGGAAACGCTTTCAACCGTTTCAATTTCATTCTGGTCATTCAGCCGGTAATAGGTATTCAGGAGGTTACGCTTGTTGAATATATTGAGGACCGATGCGCCCACGGTGGCATCGATGGTACGGCTCAGGGGAAAGTCGTAGGTAGCGGAGGCATCGGCCCGCAGGTAATCGGGAAGCCGGCTGCTATTGGGCTCCCGGTAGTTGATGGTATTCGGGAATACGGTCGTATCGATCGCATTGGGCGGATCCAAAGGTCTGGTAAACGGCTTGCCAGACCGGTAATTAAAGCCGGCCCCAATCTTGAAGCGGTTGTAGGTGTAGGTCCCGGCCAGTGTAAGCGTATGCCGTATGTCCAGGTTGTTGGGGAAGGCGGAGGGCGTTATGGCCTCGAAGGTGTATTCGTTCAGATTATAGGTATAGCTCAACCAGGTACTGAAGCGATCGGTTTTATGGTTTACCAGGAATTCCAGTCCCCTGACGTCGTATTTTCCAATCTCGCCGTTGAACTGGTCCTCATTCTGGAATCCCTGGGTGGAGGTACTGATCCCGTCCACCGTCTTGTAGAATCCCTCCAGGCTCAGAAACCAGCTGCCGTCATCGAAGTTGAACCCCAGGGAACCCTGCTTGCTTCTTACAATGGGCAATGCCTGTTCATTAGGGTTCCCATTGAGCAGGGTGTCCGTTTTCGTATTGGATAGAATCCACCTCCGCTTCTCGATCCCGAGAAAATTTTGTTCCAGGTCCACTACCTGGTTGGTGGTCTGGTCTTTGAATTCTCCCTGCACTTCCATTCGGAAGTGGCCTCCGAGGGATAGGTTCAGGTTGAGCCGTGGTTCCACGATAAATGCGCGGAAGGTATTCAGGTTTTCTATGGCATTAAAGCGGGAACCTGCGCTTAGGTAAAGCTTGTTGGCGGGCGAGACGTACCGTATCTCCGTATAGGGGGCATGGGTTCGGATGACGCCTTTGATATTGCTGTTGAATGGCGGCTGGGTGACATCGGTGGCATTGGTGATCCCTACTTCGGAAAACTGATAGCCGTTATCCCAGGACCAGGCATCGCTGAGGGCATAACGCGAGTGCAATTTCATGGAAGTTTCAAAGACCTCGTTCTCCTGTCTCAGTTGTTGTTGTCCCGTACCGGTACTATTTTTTGCATCCAGGTCATAGCGGGTGTAGTATCCGCTGATTTCAGACGAAAATCGGTCTGTCCACCGGCTTTCCAGGCTCCCGCCGAAGGAAACATTTGTCTGCTCCAGGGTGCTTTGGTTGCTGCGACCCGTATTTTTGGCTGTTTCCACGTAATCCAAAGTATTGTTGATGTTGATAAAACTCAGGCGGATCTTTTGGTTTTCATTGAGGTCATAGAGGACTTTGGTCGTGAAATCATAAAAATAAAAATCCGCGTTTTGATCGAGGCCGGTATCGGTACCCGGGTTATTATTTTCCTTTATTTCGGTATCCTGGAAGGCTCGTTCAAAGAACTGGTTATAGGTAGGGGTATTCAGGAAATCGGTCACCGAACGCCTTGCCGAGAACTGTACGGCCAGGGATTTACTGAGGGGGAGGTGGCCGTACAGGTCGCCACTGATCAGGTTCACCCCGGCGCCCCCGAAGAAACGGTCATGGATCTCATTTTTGGTCTTCATGGAGATGATGCCGCTTACCCCGTCACCGTAACGGGCGCTGGTACCATTCTTGATGATATCGACCTTGTCTGTAAGATAGGGGTTGAAAGCGGAGATCAACCCGAAGAAATGGCCGGACTGATACATTTTGATCCCGTCCCAAAGGAGCAGGTTCTGATCGTTGGTGCCGCCCCGGATGTTGATGTCGGAAACCGTTTCGTCTATGCTTCGGATCCCGGGCAAAGCCTGTACCGTTTGCAGCACATCCGGTTCGATCAACCCGGGAAGGATGCCAAAGTCTTCAGAACTCATCTGTATGCTGCCATCCCATTGTTTGCTAATTCCGGTGGTCAGGATTTGGGAAACGACCACCTCATCGAGTTCCTGGTAAAACAAACTCAACAATATACGGGCACAATTTTGGCCTGATCGTAATTCCCGGGCCGGAACATAGCGGCTCTTATAGCCGAGATGGCGGATGCGAACGGTGGCATCCCCGGGCACATTTTCAAGATAAAAACGCCCCTCCGTATCGGTCACGGCAGACAAATCGGTACCCAGCACTTCAACCGTGGCCCCCTGGGTGGTATTTTCGCCGAAATTATCGAGTACCAGGGCGCAAACCGTCAGGGTTTCGGGCCTGGCAAGAGTATAATAGCGCCCGCTCAGTTTCTCAATGGAAAGTTCGGTCTGCCGGCCCAGATTGCTAAGGATCCCTTCCAGGTCTTTTTGTTCAGGGATTTTGATCTGCACATCCTGCAAGTCCTCGTCCACATAGGAGAATTTAATGTTGAATTCCCTTTCCAGCCGCTGCAGGTAGGGGATCAGGGCCTCGGTGCTGTCCTGAACCTGCTGGGCCCGGCCGCAAAAGCACGCGGTTCCGGCTAATACAAAGAGTATGAAGGTACGGTTAAGGAGTCTCCCCGGCATAGAAAAGCACTTTGTTCCCCTCTAATTTAAATGAAATTTGAAAGGGGGTACTGATACTTTGTAACGCCAAATTCATATTTGTGTTGCTGAAGCTGCCGGTGTAAAGTTGGTCCAGATCGATATCACGGGTGGTCACCTTCACATCGTACTGCCGCTCAAACTCGTGCAATACATAGGCCAGCGGGGTACTTTGGAAACTACTTTCATTATGGATCCAGGAAGGGACGTCGGATTCGGGGCCCTGGGCATCCAGGATTCTGCCCCCGATAGCCAGGAAGGAAGTCCCGGCAGGAAGTTCCCGCATTTCTCCTTTGTATGTCACCCGGACCAGGCCTTCGTAACAGACCACTTCAAAATAGTCGTCCCGGTTCTCCACGTTGAAATGGGTACCCAGCACCGTCACCTCCCCGCCCGGGGTGGCCACGGTAAAGGTACGGCCTTTGGCTACCTCAAAGTAGGCTTCCCCTTTCAGGCTGATCCTGCGTTCGCTGTCCCAGTTCCCTTTGTCATAGCTGATCTCGGAGCCGGCATTCAGCCATACTTCCGAGGCATCCGGGAGTAAAACCTCCCTCCGCTGGGCATATTCCGTACGCACCGTTTCGTCCAGGGTATTGAGGTACAGGAAGGAAATGGAAAAGATCAGGGCAAGGACAGCTGCCACCCGCAGGACCTTTCTCCAGGGGTTCAGGCGAACCACGCCGGGAACACCCCCGGCCTTCCTGGCACGGACTTCCTCCAGGGCTTCTTCGACGTTATAATCGGGGGTGCGGGCCGTAGCCATCGCCTCCCTGATCCGCTGATACGTAGCGTATTCCGGCGAATTTTTAAATTCCGCCAGCTCCGCTTCGCTCAGCTCGTCGTTCAGCCACTTTGCCAATTTCGTTTCCTTCATGATTTCAGGATTTACCTTAATATAACAACCAGGAGGCAAAAAACCCTACCTCTGATCCCCGATACTTTCTTTCAATGCATATTGTAGCTATTCCGGATCAATTTCCCTTTCCTTTGCCCGGGCCTGCCAGTCTCCGCTTCCTGGGCCCGCGGGTTACCCTGAGTCCCGCGCACGGCTCAAATCCCGTCTATCTTTTCCCGCAGACTTTTTAAGGCCAGGTGCATCCGTTTTTCTATGGCTTTGATACTGACCCCTTCCATGTCTGCAATTTCCTGGTATTTCATGCCGTCCACACGGTTGAGGAGAAACGTGGTACGCTGGTTTTCAGGAAGGGCGTCCAGTGCCCGGTCCAGTTTTTCCCTGAATTGTTTTTCCTCCAACACGTATTCGGGGGAAACTGTGTCTTTGGAGGAGGTGGGCTTCTCCGCGTATTTCAGGCGGACTTTATCCGCTTTTATCACATTCAGGTACAAATTGTTGGCAACCGTGTAAACATATGATTTGGCCTTTCCCGGAGGCACCTTCGCGCAATTTTCCCACAACTTCACAAAAGCTTCCTGCACGGCATCATGGGCGCGTTCCTCGTTCCCGAACTTATAAAAGATGTAGTTGTAGATGGTCCGCGAATGGGCCCTGAAGAGGTCGCTGTAAACCCCCTCGTCACAGACATGGTCCTTTTTTTCTTGATTCAAGACAGAATGAATTCTTTTTTTAAACGTTTGGTAATGAGGCCTTAGTCATTAAAACGGCCGGCGGCGAATTCGGGACCCCTGCAGGCCGCTACTGTCAAAGATATCTTAAAAAAAATTAAAAATGGGGTAGGGTATTTGCTTTCACGGTTGTTTCCATTACAAATGAATAACAAAATCCAAATCGTTATGAAAAAGCTTTTTAAGTATTCAGTGTACTACCTACTGCTTACCATGGCACTGAGTGTAACTTCCTGTCAGGAAGAATTTGAAGAACTCCCTCAGCCGGATGAGCAGCAGACCATGATGGCAACTTCCTCAACGGCCCAACTGATTGTCAACACCTCCTCCAGCGACGGGTCTTTTGACAATATTGTTGACGGGGCGAGTTGTATTGCCATTCAATTCCCGTATACCGTGGATGTGGCCGGGATACAGATCACCATTGATTCAAAGGAAGATTTGCAACAAATCGAAAACATCCTTGATCAGTTGGACATCACCACCTATGAGGCCGGGGCGGAGTTGATGGATATCATCTTCCCGATCACCGTAACCCTGTCTGATTATACGCAGGTGGTCATTGAAAACAGGGACGACTTGCGTACCCTGGCTGCCGATTGCAGGGAAGGCGGGGATGATGACGATATCGAATGCATCGATTTTGTCTACCCTATTACTTTTTACACCTTCGACCTGAATAAGCAGCAGACCGGTTCCGTTGTCGTGAACAGCGATATGGACCTCAGGTTGTTCTTTAAGAATCTGGGTGAGAATGACCTGATCAGCGTGGATTTCCCGATAACCCTCAAACTTTACGACGACAGCGAAATGCAGGTCAATAACAACGAGGAATTGGCCCATGCCATTGAAACCGCCAAACTGGCCTGTGATGAAGATGATGATACGGACTTCAATGACGATGATTTCACCCAGGAGCAGTTGAATTCCTACCTGGTGGAATGCCCCTGGCTGGTACATGAAGTGGCGCGCGACAATGTGTTGCAAACAGACCAGTACATAGACTACCTGATGAATTTCAAGGAGAATGGGGAAGTGGTGGTCAAAGACCGGGCCGGCAACAGCCTTACAGGTACCTGGAGCACCCGGGTGGCAGACCATAAGGTACTGGTTAAACTTGACTTTGATGTCCTGGTAGACTTTAACCTGGAATGGTATGTATATGAAATAGGAGAGGGCCATATTAAATTCGTTTCCGAAGGTGGCAACCGAATTGTGTTATACCGGGCCTGTGACTTGTTTAATATCCCCCCGGATAACCTGCGCCAGATCCTGAACCAGTGTGGCTGGGTCATTGGCAAGGTGGTAAACCAGGGCGAAGAGGTTCGCAGGCTGATTGGCTATGAGTTCCATTTCTTACCGGAAGGCGTGGTTACCCTCGGATTCGGAGGCACCGCCACCCTGCAAGGGACCTGGGAAGTAAGTGCCAATGCCCAGGGAAGACTGGTCCTGGCCATTACCATGGAAACAGACCCTGCCGTCAGCTTCGAATGGCCGCTGGCCGAGCTGAAGGAAAACCGGCTGAAATTTGAAATCCCCGAAATTGGCTATGAACTGATCATGCTGCGGGTATGTGACGATATCGCAAACGACGGGGATGTATCCGAAATAGGCAATATCCTCATGGGCGGAGACTGGGCTGTGGCCAAGCACGCCGAAGGAGACCTGGAGGATACGTCTAGCTTCTCGTCCTATAGCTTCGCATTCGGAGCCGAACATGTCCTGGCTATCACCACTGGTGATATGGGGCCTACCCAGGAAGGAGCCTGGAGGATCATCCGGGATAGCGAAGGGCATCTGAAGGTGTATCTCAATGCCGGCGATGCGGATCCGCTGGGCGAATTGACGGACGACTGGAATTTTGTGTCCATTACGTCAGACCGGCTCGAATTGAAGCAGGTAAATGGCGAAGGGAAAATAACCGTCCTTGTATTTGAGAAGATCCAGTTATAGATATCTTTTTTGCCCCCCAATTTGTCGAAAAGGGCAGCTACCTTCGGGTGCTGCCCTTTTCTTATTTATTTACGCGGGCGGGCTTCCCTTATCCCGTTGTTATTCTTAAATTTGCAGCTCCGGAAATACAATGCGAAGATGTTCGAAAATTTAAGTGACAAACTGGATAAAGCCCTACATGTCCTCAGGGGCCACGGGCAGATAACCGAGATAAACGTTGCGGAAACTACGAAGGAGGTCCGCAGGGCCCTCCTGGACGCCGACGTTAATTTCAAGATTGCCAAGGAATTTACAAACCGCGTGAAGGAGAAGGCGCTTGGACAACAGGTGCTCACCTCCCTGCAGCCAGGGCAACTGATGGTAAAAATCGTCAGGGATGAACTCATCGGGCTGATGGGTGGAGAAACAGAGGGGATCGACCTCTCAGGTCAACCGGCTATTATCCTGATGTCGGGCCTTCAGGGTTCGGGGAAAACCACTTTTTCGGGAAAACTGGCTAATTACCTCAAAAAGAAAAAAGGAAAAAACCCGCTTCTGGTAGCCTGCGACGTATACAGGCCCGCGGCCATTGACCAGCTGCAGGTAGTGGGGGAGCAGATTGGGGTGGAAGTGTATACCGACCCTGAAAGCAAAGATCCCGTGGCCCTGGCCAAAGCCGGGATAGCCCACGCAAAGGCCAACGGCTTCAATGCCGTGATCATCGATACAGCCGGTCGCCTGGCTGTAGATGAGCAGATGATGACCGAAATCTCGAATATCCGGCAGGCGGTAGAACCACAGGAAACCTTATTCGTAGTGGATGCCATGACCGGGCAGGACGCGGTAAACACCGCCAAAGCCTTTAACGATGTCCTGAACTTCGAAGGCGTCGTCCTCACCAAGCTAGACGGAGATACCCGTGGAGGGGCAGCCCTATCCATTAAATCCGTGGTAGACAAGCCCATCAAATTCATAGGGACGGGCGAAAAAATGGAGGCCATCGATGTGTTCCACCCGTCGCGTATGGCCGACAGGATCCTGGGAATGGGCGATGTGGTTTCCCTGGTAGAGCGTGCCCAGGAACAATTTGACGAGGAAGAAGCCCGGAAGATCCAGAAAAAAATAGCCAAGAACCGTTTTGGTTTCGACGACTTCCTGAACCAGATCCAGCAGATAAAGAAAATGGGCAACATGAAAGACCTGCTGGGGATGATACCGGGGGCGGGCAAGGCCCTCAAAGACCTGGATATAGACGATGACGCCTTCAAGCACATAGAGGCTATAATCCACTCCATGACGCCAGAAGAACGCACAGACCCCTCCCTGCTCGACGCCAGCCGGAAGAAACGGATCGCAAAGGGTAGCGGACGCGATATACAGGAAGTAAACCAGCTCCTTAAGCAGTTCAAGCAAATGAGCAAGATGATGAAAATGATGCAAGGGGGCGGAGGCAAGAAGATGATGCAGATGATGGGAGGCCTGAGACCCTGATGGCGGTGGCGGATGATCCCCCGTCGGATTCCGTGCCCTCTCTGAAAATACTAAAGGATTCCCCGGAAGGCCCCGGACGAATAACATATTAACCTGGCAGAGATGCCGCCCTGACGCGGTATGATGCCCTTAGAATACGGCGCATTAAAATGGAATTACTCGACGGGAAAAAAATCTCCAATCAGATCAAGGAAGAAATTACTGAAGAAGTAACCCGAATAAAAAAAAGGGGGGAAAAAGTCCCGCACCTGGCAGCCGTATTGGTGGGTAATGACGGGGCGAGCCTTACCTATGTGGGGAGCAAGGTCCGAACCTGTGAAAGGATAGGCTTTGAATCAACCCTGATACACCTCCCGGAAGATACCACGGAAGAAGCCCTCCTGGAAGAAGTTTACAAACTCAATGGAAATAAGGATGTGGATGGCTATATAGTGCAACTTCCCCTGCCCAAGCACATAGACGAGGAAAAAGTATTGCTTGCCATCCACCCGGACAAGGACGTGGATGGCTTCCATCCTACCAATTTCGGGAAAATGGCCCTGGATATGCCTTCCTTCATCCCTGCCACCCCCTTCGGCATTATGGAATTGCTCCGCCGCTACCAGGTGGCCACCGAAGGAAAGCATTGCGTGGTTATTGGGAGGAGCCATATCGTTGGCCGTCCGATAAGTATCCTCATGAGCCAAAAGGTTGCAGGTGGCAATGCCACGGTCACCGTCGCACATAGCCGGACAAAAGACCTGAAGTCCCTGACCTTGCAGGCAGACATCATCGTTTCGGCCCTGGGTGTGCCGGGTTTTCTGAAAGCCGATATGGTCAAAGACGGGGTGGTGGTGATCGATGTAGGGATTACCAGGGTGCCCGACCCTTCAAGGGAACGCGGGTATTACCTGAGTGGTGATGTGGAATTCGAATCCGTAAGCAAAAAAGCCTCATACATCACCCCGGTACCCGGAGGAGTAGGGCCCATGACCATTGCCATGTTGTTGAAAAATACCCTTCTGGCCAGGGAAAGGCACCGCAACCTGGATTAATCCCGGGCTTTTTGCACGATAGGCGTATGTGCATGAACCGCGACGTTTTCGGATGGTTCATTGGGGGTTAGGGTTTCCAGGCCTTCATCGGTTTCATCATTCGTACAACTTCCGAGGGTAATCAACCCGAACATCAGGAGCAGGAGATACTTTGTATAGGCGCGCATGACTCAATAATTTAGTAGGTATTCTTACCGAGTTTCATCAAATAAATAACGTTTTTATGTCGCTTTTGGTATAGGCCGGGAGGATGAAAATGCCTACCTTTTGTCGAAAATAACCAACCAGATGTATTCTAAACCGATTTTCATTTTCATTTTTATCCTGCTTGTTATGGGATGTAAAAACAATGATAAAAACCAACCGGACATTCATGTAGGTGTTTTATTTACCGAAGCCGCGAGTAAGCGGCCCCTGGATGGGAGGCTGTTGTTGATCTTCGCAGACTCCAACGAAGTTGAGCCGCGCTTCCAGGTCAATGCGGGCCTGAAGGCCCAGCCCGTATTTGGGATGGACGTGGAAGGGATGGCCCCCGGAGATATAAAAACCTTTGATGCCGGGGATTACGGCTTTCCCCATGCCGGCCTGGCCGATCTGCCCCCGGGGGAATATTGGGTTCAGGCGGTGCTGCACGTATACGAGACCTTTAACCTGAGTACCGGGCAACAGGTAAAACTACCGATGGATCATGGGGAAGGCCAACAATGGAACCTCTCCCCGGGCAACCTTTACAGCGTCCCGGTACAGGTGACCGTCACCGAAGGCGGTGTCCCGGATTTCAACCTGACCATGGACCAGGTGATCCCTCCGATCCCTGAACGGGAAGATACCCAATGGATCAAACATGTGAAGATCAAATCAAAAAAACTTTCCGAATTCTGGGGACGCGATATGTACCTGGGCGCCCACGTCCTTTTGCCGAAAGGGTTCGACGAACACCCGGATGCCCATTATCCCCTTATGGTGTTTCACGGGCATTTCCCTTCGGATTTCAGCGGGTTCCGGACCACCCCGCCCAATACGGACCTGGAACCGGATTATTCGGAACGCTTTGATGTGAAAGGCTACAACCTGATCCAGCAGCAGGAGGCCTATGACTTCTATAAAAGATGGAATGAGCCGGATTTCCCCCGTTTCCTGATTATTGAAATACAGCACCCAACACCCTACTATGATGATTCCTATGCGGTGAATTCTGCCAGCCAGGGACCTTACGGAGATGCCATCACCTATGAACTGATACCCTATATCGAAAAGAGGTTCCGTGGCATAGGCGAAGGCTGGGCCCGTTTCCTCTATGGGGGATCCACAGGGGGCTGGGAAGCGCTGGCAGTGCAGGTAATGTACCCGGAGGAATATAACGGGTGTTTTGCGGCATGCCCTGATCCCATTGATTTCCGTGCCTATTCCCTGGCAAATATCTATGAAGATGAAAATGCCTACTTCTATCCCAGTGCCCATAAAGACCTGGAGCGCCCATCCCACAGGAATTACCTGGGGCAGATCCAGTCGACCATTCGGGATGATAACCAGCTCGAGATGGTGCTCGGTACCCACTCGCGCTCGGGGCAGCAGTGGGATATTTGGGAAGCCACTTTTTCCCCCCAGGGGGAAGACGGCTACCCTGAGCGCATCTGGGATAAAAAGAGCGGGGTGATCAATAAGGAAGTGGCGGATTTCTGGAAGGAAAATTATGACCTGAGATACATCCTGGAACGAGACTGGAGCAAACTCGGACCCAAGCTCAGAGGCAAGATCCATATTTATTGCGGGGATATGGACAGCTACTACCTGAACAATGCCGTTTACCTGATGGAGGACTTCCTGGAACGAACAAGCGAACCCTATTACGACGGGGAAGTAAAATACGGGGACCGGGCGGAGCATTGCTGGAATGGCGACCCGGATCAGCCGAACCATATCAGCCGCCTCCGTTACAATACAATGTATGTCCCCAAGATCATGAAACGGATTGCCGAGAGCGCCCCCCGGGGTGCTGACCTCAGCAGCTGGCGATATCGCTGAAGACGGAAAATCATTGGGAACCGGAAAACCTACATCGAACATGAGTTATAAATACTTGAAAACCGGTTATATAATTATTTTTATGCTCCTCCTCTTGCAGAGTATGGGCACAAGTGCACAGCAACCCAAAATTATTTCAAGAGAAGCCCTGCGTTCCGGGATCGAGGGGTATTGGCTGGGACAACTTGTTGGGAATTATATGGGGTTTCCCTTCGAATTGGTCTATGATGAAGAACCTATCCCGGTATTTATAGACCGGTACTACAATGCAACAGATTCGGCGGCGCTGAAGATGAACCGTACGGACCGGCGGGGGAACGTGAATATTTTTGCAGATGCCCTTGGGGGTGCGTGGAGCGATGACGACACGGATATTGAATTTGTGACTTTGCACGCCGTGGAAGAACACGGACTGGACCTCAATTACGAGGAGATTACGGAGGCCTGGAAAAAACATATCAACCGCTTTATCTGGGTTAGCAACCGGAAGGCAAGGGACCTTATGGATGAAGGCCTGGTGGCCCCGGAAACCGGTAGAAAGGAGAATAACCCATACTGGTTTGCCATAGACCCGCAGCTGGTGAATGAAATTTGGAGTGTTTTTTATCCGGGAATGCCAGATCGTGCGGTGGAACGGGCAGAATGGGGGGCACGGATCACCAGCGACGACTGGGGAACCCACCCGACCATGTTCTATGCAGCCCTCTACAGTGCGGCTTTTTTTGAAAAGGATGTTACCCGCTTATATGACCTGGGGATGTCCTATATCCCCGAGGACAGCCCATTCCTTCAGGGTTTGAAAGATGTCAGGCGATGGCATGATACCTATCCCGACTGGCGGGTTACCCGCAACCTCATCCGTGAGAATTACCTGCAATACCCGGCACATTTGGACGACCCCTGGTATTATCAGGTATCGGCCATGGTCAATGGCCTGTGCGGGGCCATGGCCATCCTCTATGGCGAAGGCGATTTCATCAAAACCACGGGAATTGCCGTAACTGCGGGATTCGACTGCGATAATCAGGGGGCGACCTGCGCCGGGCTGATGGGAGTTCTGAACGGCGCCGGCTGCATTCCCCCGGCACTTACACAGGAGGTGGGGTACCAGGAGCGTTGGGAGAAGCCTTTCAATAACCAATATATCAACTATTCCCGGGACGAACTCCCGAACCTGACTTATATATCGGATATTATAGACCGTATCCTCAAAATTTCCGAAAAGGCTATTTTGGAAAACGGCGGCACTTCTTTTATGCAGGATGGAAAACTATACTACCGCTTAATTTCTGGGCCTTAAAGGATTTTTCGGGCGAGTTGCCGCATAGCCTACGCAGTCGGCTGGGAGGAAGTTAAGTTTACCCATATTGAAAAAATATAATACATTTATTGGTTTTTTGAATTGGATGCCCACAGTTTGCGGGTATCTCAAACGGGATAAGAATGAGTAAAAATGTGTACCTGAACGGGCAGGGGAAAGCCGGGCAAACCTATGACGCCATTGTAATAGGTTCAGGGATGAGCGGCGGCTGGGCCGCCAAGGAATTATGTGAGCACGGGGTTAAGACCCTGGTCCTTGAACGGGGCCGGCTGGTACGCCACGTAATAGACTACCCAACTGCGAATATGGACCCCTGGGATTTCGAGAACAGGGGATCGCTTACCCCGGAACAGCAGAAGGCCTATGAAAAACAAAGGCGTTCGGGCTTTGTCGGGGCAGATAACAAGCATTTCTATGTGAACGATGAAGAGCACCCCTATGAAGAAGATAAACGATTTGACTGGATACGGGGCTATCAGACCGGCGGGCGTTCCCTCCTTTGGGGGAAACATTGCTACCGCTGGAATGAAATGGATTTTGAAGCCAATAAAAATGAGGGCATAGGGGTAGACTGGCCGATACGGTACAAGGACCTCGCGCCATGGTATGACTATGTGGAGCGATATATAGGGGTAAGCGGGCAAAAGCTGAGCCTGAAGCAGTTGCCGGACGGGCAGTTCCTGAAACCCATGGATCTCAATTGCCTGGAAACGCAGGTAAAGGATAGGGTGGAAAAGAAATTTCCGGGAAGGGTCATCACCATTGGCCGGGTGGCGCACCTCACCGAACCGTTGAATGGCAGGGGTACCTGCCAGTACCGGAACCGCTGCAGCCGGGGGTGCCCCTATGGCGCCTACTTCAGCGCCAATGCGGTTACCCTCCCTGCCGCAGAAAAGACGGGGAATATGACGCTGAGGCCCCATTCTATCGTCCAGGAGATCCTGTATGATGATTCCACCGGCAAGGCGACAGGGGTGAGGATCATTGATGAGGAGACCAAAGAAACCACCGAGTATTTCGCTGACCTTATTTTCTGTAATGCCTCTACCGTTGGATCAACGTCTATCCTGATGCAATCCACGTCTGATCGTTTTCCGGATGGGATGGGGAACGATAGCGGGGAATTGGGTCATAACCTCATGGACCACCACTATTTTGCCGGGGCCGCCGGCACCTTCAGCGGCCTGAAGGACAAATACTATAAGGGCAGGCGTCCGAATGGTATTTACATCCCGAAATTCAGGAATATCGACCGGGAGACGCATACCGATGCCTTCCTGAGGGGGTATGGCTACCAGGGGGAGGCAAGGCGGGTTTCCTGGGACCGGGGGACCGGCCAAAAAGGTTTCGGGGCCGAATTTAAAGAGTCCCTTACGCAGCCCGGGGAATGGACCATGATGATGAATGGGTTCGGGGAATGCCTTCCATACCACGAAAATAGGTTGTACCTGCACCCAGATAAGAAGGATCAATGGGGATTGCCCCTGGTAGTATTCGATGCCGAATTCCGGGAAAATGAACTTAAAATGCGGGAACAGATCAAGACAGATGCCGCTGAAATGCTGGAAGCAGGGGGGATAGAAAATGTGGAAATATTTGATAAAATAGGCGGAGTGGGGAAAGGCATCCATGAAATGGGGACCGCCCGCATGGGGCGCGACCCCAGGACATCAGTGCTCAATGCCCATAACCAGATCCATGAGGTGCCCAATGTATACGTCACCGACGGGGCCTGCATGACCTCTTCCTCCTGTGTAAACCCCTCACTTACATATATGGCCCTGACCGCCAGGGCGGTCGACCACGCTCTGAAAACAAAGAAAAAAAATGGATAGAAGGGAAGCATTGAGACTTAGCGCCGCCCTGATGGGTACCGGCCTCTCCGGAATGGTTTTTTCGGGGATGTTGCAGGGTTGTAAGGTAGATACCAGGATGGATTGGACGCCGGTCTTCTTCACCCCGCAACAGGCTTCAGCCATTGCGGAAATGGCCGATCATATCCTGCCCGGGACAGATTCACCCGGGGCAAAGGATGTATTGGTAGACCGGTTTATGGATAAATTAATCTCGGAATGCTTCGATTCCTCCGCTCAAAAGGAATTCATGGCCGGGCTGAACGCGTTTCAGGACAAATGCCGTGCCCAATATGGCCGGGGATTTGAGGCCTGTACGCCCGAAGAACGCACCGCATTGTTTGAAGCTGAAGAAAGGGTCCCCTACCTCCCGGCCCGATACATTTGGGGTAATAAAGTAAGGGACGAAGGGAAAACGACTTTCTACCAACAGTTCAAAGGGTTGGTATTGTTTGGCTATTTCAGTTCGGAGGAAGTGGGTAAACACATCTTGAAATACGATCCCATCCCGGGTGTTTTTATAGGGTGTATGCCCCTGAGCGAAGTGGGGGGAGCCTGGACCCTATAGGAATTATTTGGCGAAGAGTTGCGAAATATCCCGGAACGATTTGAATTCAAGGGCATTTCCGGCGGGATCCAGAAAAAACATGGTCGCTTGTTCGCCTACCTGCCCCTTAAAGCGGATATAGGGTTCTATAATGAAGTCGATCCCCTTGTTTTTTAATTCTTCTGCAAACTGCTGAAAAGTGTCCCATGGCAGTACAACCCCGTAGTGAGGCACCGGTACCTGTTTCCCATCTACCGGATTGGCGTGCAGTTCCTCTCCGGCCTTCGGTTTATAATGGATGACCAGCTGATGCCCGAAAAGATTGAAATCTACCCAGTGCTCAGCGCTCCGGCCTTCTTCACATCCCAAAACCTCCCCGTAAAATCTACGGCAGGCATCCAGGTTGTGGACGGGAATGGCAATATGAAAGGGGGGCAGGGTCTCCATGATGTATTTGCTTATATAGTGCGGCCGCCGGCGTGGATTTTCTTGCCTAAAATACCTTTTTTCTAGGATATCAGGAACTCCAGGATCTTTTTATTCACTTCCTCCTGATGCATGGAATGCCCCAACCCCTCGGTAGCCACTAGTTGGCTGCCAGGCCAATGGCCATGGACCTCTTCCGAGGCGTGAAAAGGGGCAACAGTATCCTGTCTGTCATGAAAGATCAGACCTTTACTGTTAATGGCCCTGGCAAAACGGGAGGAGGAAAAATCACGAATGGCAAATCCGAATTTATCAATAACAAAGGCATCCATTGCCTCCATCATCCGGGTGTTGAGGTGCAGGAGTTGCCGGTAGTGTGCCATGATCTCATGGAACTCAGAGGGGGATCCTATGGTAACGATCTTCTCAATCCCGTTTTCAGGCTGGCGGAACAGGCTGTACAGCGTCGTCATGCCCCCTATGGAGTGGGCCACAACATGCCTGGGCTGGTATTTCCGGATTATTCCCAGGACACAATCGCTGTAAAGGGGGATATGTAGATAGGTGCCGCTTGAATAGCCGTGTGCGGGAGCGTCGAAGGCGTATATGTTGAAGTCCCTGTCCCGTAGGTAGCCGATAAGTTTCCTCCACCTGAAGCTGTTGCTTTCCCAACCGTGGATAAGGAGGACGGTCTCTCCCGGGCCCTCCCAATGATAAGTTTGGATGTCGTGTCCCGCCAGGCGTTCCCGATCTTTTATCGCGAGGTCCAGGAACCCGGCTTGCTCGGGCAATACGCGGCCCTTGCGCACCTTGCAGAACGTGGAGAAGGCCATTTTCGCCGCCAGGGGTGGCGCTATATAGGCCAGGCCGTTAAAAATGGAGCCGTACAGACGGGGGACCATATTTTTTATGTGCTGAGGCATGGATTGCGGTTACTTTTTGTAACTTACTCTATATTTTTTACTAAAATAGCACATATTGACAGTTCTTCAAAGGGGTTACCCGATTCACATATAGTATGGAAACCGTTACTTTTACTGAAAATCAGAAGCTTAGGGCGACAAAAAAAATTAAGGAAATGTTCGGGCATATCGATCCCAAGGCCCCGCCGGAAATATGCCCGATCCGCGATGTCATGGCACTGGCCTCCGATAAATGGAGTATGCTTATTATCATATACCTCGGTTATTTTCCCGTTTTGCGGTTTAATCAGTTAAAAAGGAGGGTTTATGGGATTTCCAACAAAGTCTTGAGCGAACGCCTCAAACTCCTCGAAAGGGATGGCTACCTAAGCCGGAAGGTATACGCTGAGGTACCTATCCGCGTGGAGTACGCCCTTACGGATTTCGGATATTCCTACCTGGAAAAGTTGCTGGAGCTCACGGAATGGGCCATGCGGAATAGCCCGGAAGTCCTGGAAAACCGGCAGGCCCGTCAAGGGGAGCTCTAGGGAACCCGGTTCCAGATATCCAGGTAGATTTTCCATTGCCCGTTTATTTTTTTCCAAATAATGACATATTTGCCCTTCCACTCAGAAACCTCCCCATCTGCATTTTTGGATGTTCCCTGGTAGTAACCGTAATCATAGGCGTAGTCGCCCAGGATAGTAATGGATATAGGGGCGACCCGGTGGTCCAGGACTTCGGCCCCCTGGGGTGTTGCCCACTGCCTGCGGATAGCATCCCCGCCTTCGATGATAGGGCTGTTGTTGGGAAAGATTTTGGCATCCGGGGCGTAGGTGTTGGTAAGTGTTTCATAGTCGCCCGACAGGTAGGCCTTCGAGAACGCCTTGGTCAGCGATTCGATCTGCTCCCTGTTTGATGTCCCGGCCGGCTTGCTTCGGGTGCAATGGATTTTCCAGGTGGGGTAGGAAAAAGACTCGTCTGTGCTTACCCATTCCCCTGACCATTGGAAACCTTCCTGGTTTATATCGTAAAAAGTGATCTTGTAGAAGCCTTCAGTTCCATTCGGGGCTTTCTGGGGGCTGTATAGGATGATATCCCCGGCTTTGTTTCTGGTCCCGGACCAGGACGTCAGCGTGGAGGGTGCGGAAGCGGAGGAGTAGTAATGCACATACCAGCGGAGGCTGTCCGCGTTGAACTGGCGGATGCTGCCTGAGTGTCTGCCGTCTTCTTTCAATGTCTCGTCCTGTATTGCCATGCCGTTCATGATGTATTTGAATTTCCAGGTCATGGAAACCGGTTCGGTCCAGGACTTATCTGCCTTCCTGGTTTCAGAAAGGCAGTTACATTCCCCTATGAGTGGGGCAAAGTCCAGCAGTTGCTCTGGCGCTTCAGGATTAGGCAGGCCATAAGGGTGTTCCGCAGATGGCTCGTATTGGTATTGTGCATGGGAATGGCAAAGTAGGAATAAGGAAAAGGGCAATAAGAATTGACGTATCATATGCGGCTGGCTTCCGCTCAAGATAGGCAAATCGGCCAGAAGGAATCCGCAGTTTAGGAATATCTTAACAACGGCGACCCTGGGTTATTATTTCAGGGGTTTCTTTTTGATCATACCACCCCTGAGGTCTTTCACAAGGTCCATGACCACAAAGGCCCGCGGATCGATCTTGTCGATTTCGGTATTGAGCCTGGCGAGTTCCAGGCGCGTCACAACGGTATAGATGATTTCGGTGGCCGTGCGCTCCTCCCCGTACTTGCTGTACCCCCTGCGGCCCTGGTAAACCGTACATGCCCGGCCCATCTTTTCAGTAAGCATTTTCCGGATCTCCTCGTGTTTTTCGGAAACAATCGTGACCCCTATATATTCCTCCACCCCATCAACCACAAAATCAACAGCCCGCGAGGCCACCAGGTAGGTAAGAATGGCGTAGAGGGCGGTTTCGATTCCCAGGAGGTAGGCACCGGCCGAGAAAATGAGGATATTGATAAGGAGCAGGATGTCGCCGATGGTCAGGTACCATTTTCGCGACAGGTAAATGGCGAGCACTTCGGTGCCGTCTATGACCCCTCCGCCCCGCATGGCCATTCCGATCCCGGTTCCCAGGAAAATGCCTCCGAAAATGGAAATCAGCAACTTATCCGAGGTAATGGTGGGATAGGGAAGTAGTTGAACCACCAAAGCCAGGGCGATGATGGCGCAGATACTCTTTACTGCGAATTTGGGGCCCACGGCACGGATTGCCAGAAGGATGAAGGGAAGGTTAACCAAAATAAGCAGCACTCCCAGCGGTAACCCGGTTTCTACCTGTATAAGCAGGGATACCCCGGTTGCGCCCCCGTCGATGAAACGGTTTGGCAGGAGGAAACCCTGCAAGCCAAATCCAGCGGACAGTACCCCGACAGCCAGAAAAAGGATTTCACGCAGCAGATGGGCGTATTCTACCTGCCCAGCCCGGAACTCCTTCACCAGTTCCCGGCGGGTGGCCTGCCCGCTGCCTTTTTTCCGGAGCTGCCTTTTGGCGCGTTCCATCAGGATATACTGGATGAAAGGATTCATTCGGACAGGTATATTAACATATTAATTGATGGTCCCCGATGGGGCGTTACCATCCCACCATCAGGTACTTGATCTTTGCCTGGTCGGGGATTTGGACCTCCTCAACCTGCAGCCCCTTCCGGTACCGAAGGTTGGCGGGCAGTTCTTCCCTGCTGATCGTAAAATAGTAATCCTTGCCTTTAATAAAGATAACCACGTTGTTGATGGAAGTTACAATTTTTCGAATGGGGTAGTGTGAGCGGATATCTTCAAAAGTGCTTCCGAGCCCCACCCCTTCTTTTGTGGTAAACCGCGGGTCCAGGACCCGGATGTTCCCGATTCGCTTCAGGCTGTCCGCAGTTGGGGTGATGGTAAGCAGGTGACCGCCTCCTTTTTGATAGACTTCTATCCGGCTATGGGAGCTACCTATGTCGGTATCTGTACTATCGCGGACCAGGGAATCCCCTGCAAATAATTGGCTGATCTCATCCAGTCCGGTTGTCCGGGTCAATGGCCCCACATGGTCATTTTCTATTAAAAAACGGGGCTCAATGGATTTCCCGCATCCGGAAAGGAGGCAAATCAGCAGTAAATTGAGAAACATACGGCTTCGTATCATAGGTTTTCAGCGCATCACCTTATTCAATATGCCCATGACGCCCCGGATAAAGGTGGCACTGGTGAGTACCTTGACCACCGGGTTCATCCTGGTGCTTCTCCTTCTGCTTTGGGAATAGGAGGCCGGGCGTTCTTTTTGCCGCTCCGCCTGTTTGGCAGCTTCCCGTTCGGCCCTTTCAATTTTATCGTTCAGCAGTTCATAGGCGCTTTCCCTGTCGATCGTGTTGTTGTACTTATTTACCAGGGTTGAAGATGCAATAAGTTGTTTGAGTTCGGGCTCGGTGAGGATATCCATCCGGCTCATCGGTGCCCGCAACATGGTGGCGGCCAGGGGCGTCGGCCTGCCTTTTTCATCCAGGGCGGTGACCAGGGCTTCCCCTATGCCCAGGGAGGTTAACACCTGGGAGGTGTCATAAAAATCCGATAGCGGAAAATTTTCAGCCGTGAGTTTGATAGCCTTCCGGTCCCTGGCAGTGAAGGCACGAAGGGCGTGTTGTACTTTCAGGCCCAGTTGAGCCAGGACCTGGTCTGGCACATCGGTAGGGTCCTGGGTTACGAAATACAGCCCGATCCCCTTGGAGCGGATCAGTTTTACGATGCTTTCTATCTGATCGAGCAAAGCGCGGGAGGCTTCTTTAAAAATGAGGTGGGCCTCGTCGATAAAGAGGATCAGTTCGGGCCGGTCCGCGTCTCCCTGTTCCGGGAAAACGGCGTAGACCTCCGCCAGCAGGCTCAGCATAAAGGTGGAGAACATTTTGGGGCGATCCTGGATGTCTGTAAGCCGGATGATGCTGATATAGCCCCTGCCGTCCGAATCGATACGGGTAAGGTCGTCTACTTCGAAAGATTTCTCCCCGAAGAACAACTCCGCCCCCTGTTGTTCCAGTTCGATGATCTTTCTGAGGATTGCACCGGTGGAACTGGTAGAGATCCGGCCATAGTCTTTCTCAAATTCTTCCTTGCCCTCATTGGTGGCATATTGAAGTACTTTTTTAAAATCCTTCAGGTCGAGCAGGGGCAGTTTGTTGTCATCGCAGTATTTGAAGACGACGGCGACCACGCCTTCCTGGGTTTCGGACAGATCGAGGATACGCGCCAGCAATACCGGCCCGAATTCGGAAACCGTAGCTCTCAGCCTGACACCGCCCTGCTCTGAAAGGGACAGGATTTCGACCGGAAAGGAGTGGGGTACAAAAGGGATGCCGATTTTGGCGTGCCGTTCATCTATCTTGGGGTGGCCGGGGCTGGGTTGGGCAAGGCCACTCAGGTCGCCCTTGAGGTCCATGAGCAGTACCGGGATGCCCTGGTTTGACAGGTTTTCTGCCAGCACCTGCAGGGTCTTGGTTTTTCCGGTTCCGGTGGCACCGGCAATTAACCCATGGCGGTTCAGGGTTTTCAAAGGTATTTTTACCTGAGCATCTGCTAGGGTATCCCCATCGAGCATGGCCGCACCCAATGTGATGAAGTCACCTTTAGTCTCGTATCCGGATGTGATTTGGGCTATAAAATCCTCCTTTCGGCTCATCCCATTTAAATTTTGATAAAAATAGAAGAATTTTCCAATACTAGCTTTTTATGCCGTTTTAAATGCGTGGGGGATCTCCCTTGAAGTGAAGCGTAAGTAGTATCTTTGCGGCATGATTACAGATGAGGTTATGGGCTTGGTAGACCGGGGCATCATGTTGCCCCTGATGGAGGAATTCTATACCATACAGGGCGAGGGCTTCCACACAGGGACTGCGGCATATTTCATCCGGGTGGGAGGTTGCGATGTGGGCTGTCATTGGTGCGATGTCAAGGAGAGCTGGAATGCGGGCCTCCATCCACCCACATCTATCGATCATATTGTAGAGGAAGCCGAAAAATATTCCCGTACCATAGTGGTGACCGGGGGGGAACCGCTTACCTGGGATATGGAACCGCTGACCACTGCGCTTAAGTCCCGGGGATTGCAGACCCATATAGAGACATCCGGGGCATATCCCCTCACGGGCCGGTGGGACTGGATTTGCCTTTCGCCTAAAAAGAATAAATTGCCTGTGGGGGATATCCACAAGAAGGCCCATGAACTTAAGGTGATCGTATACAACAAGCACGATCTGGTATTTGCGGAGGAGCAGGCGGCTTTGGTATCAGGAACCTGCCACCTGTATTTACAGCCCGAATGGAGTGTGCGTCAAAAGGTCATCCCCATGATTGTAGATTTTGTAATGGGGCATCCGAAATGGAAGATTTCCCTTCAGACGCATAAATACCTGAATATACCCTAAGTAGTTGGCAATATACCTGTGATCTGTGTTTATTGGGGGGGCCAGGATTTAGGCCTGGGGCCAGGGTTTTTTTAGCCTGGAAGGCTGTCCTTAACCTGCAGCCCGGGCTGCGACCAAGGGCTCAGCGCCCGGGGACTTTCGTCCCACCCCGAAACAAGATATATGGCCTTCCCGAATAATCCCTGCGGTGTTTTATTCCAAGATCATTGTATAGGTAGCGTTAAAACGGCAAAGGCAATTCGCCTGGTTATGCCAATAATACCGACCAGGGCAGGGGTTTTCAACCCCACCCCAATTCAAGATAATCTGTTTTACTGAAATTTCCTTGCAATATATTTTATAAGAAGGACGAAGGGGCCGGAGCCACAAAAGTTATGGCCATCCCGCGCCGGATTAAGAGATTGGGGAATCTGAGAGGGAATGGCCGAAAATTTGCTTTTCCGCCTGCCCGATAAATTTAGGAAGC